>OLSK01000087.1_pt1 | contig 86366 bp, 66 predicted proteins | sample 1672781 | NCBI WGS metagenome assembly OLSK01 (sample SAMEA3136723, study PRJEB25190) | human gut metagenome | biome: human gut; feature: human-associated habitat; material: faeces | place: Austria | collected 2013 | reverse complement strand
TGAATGCGCCGTCCGTCCTTCTCTCCTGGCCCATGGTGCTCCTGGACGAAAAGGACGGACGGCGCATTCATGTAACAAGCCGCGACGCCCTACCGGAAGCGCCTTTTTTCCCGACCGGGGGCGCCTTTCTGGGAGCCCTTGTTCCCCGTCAAATCCATGACAAGGTCCGGGGGCCGACCGCCGGGCTCTTTATCCGCGGGGAAGACGAGGAATACCCGTGGATCATTTCCCGCGCGGGATTCCGCACTTATCTGGTCAGCGGCTCCATTCTCCACCATCCGCGTCCCGCCACCGGGCTGGTGCGCGTGGAACTGGCGGGCAAGGCCTTTTACTATGAACCGGGGCTGGATGCGCGCCGCCTGTACTACAAGGTGCGCAACTGGGCGTGGCTCCAGAGGCTCAAGCATCCGGATTCCCCCATCTTCAGATGGGCGGCATGCGCCGGATACGCCGCCTTGTGCGGAGTGCTCATCGCAGTATATGACGCCTGGAGCCCGTCCAAATTCCGGGCCGTATGCCGCGGGGTGTACCGTGGCGCCCGCGGACGCCTCTCCGGGCCGGATGAATAATCCCTTTTACTCCGTCATGCCTGCATGCCGAATTTCCGTTTGATCTCCGGAATGGAATAATTGACCAGAGTCGGCTTGCCCGCCGGGGTGCAGTACGGAACTTCGCAGGCCAGCAAATCCTTCAGGATGGCCGGAGCGCGGTGGGGGGAAATGCGTTCCTTCCAGGCGGACCTCCTGGCAATCTCCGCAATGAACGTTTCATACGCCATGCGTTTGGCGTTGCGGCTGAACTCGGACTGGGTGAGGCGGTCCACCAGCTCCAGCAGGAACGCCTTGGCGTTGTCCAGTTCCAGCAGGGCCGGAATAGACTCTATCCTGATGGTATTCTGGCCGAAGGGCGTGACCGTCAGCCCGGCTTGGTCAAAATGGGGCGCAAACTGCTGGATGACGGCGAAATCCCGGGGGTCCAGGTCCAGCATCACCGGATCAAGCAGGTGCTGGGAAGGCATGGGGGCCTGTCTGTGCGCCCGCAGCCGTTCAAAAATGATGCGCTCCCGCGCGGCCTTGGGATGCATCAGCACCAGGCCTTCCGGCGTCTCGAACAGGGTGAACTGCTGATGCAGAGTCCCCAGATACTTGAAATCGGCGGAAAGGTCCTTTTCCGCCCTCCCTTCCGTGCCTGGCGCGGCATCCGGACGGGAACACGCCTTGTCCTGAAAATCCAGCCGCCCCTGGGTGGCCGGCACCTGTTTCAGGGAAATGGGCCGGACGGGAAGGACCGCAGATATTCCCGAAGTACCCTGGGGGCGTTCCGAAGGAGAGGGAAACACCGGAATTTTAGACGTGGAACCAGGTGCGGGAGAAGAGGGAGAGGTCGTTGCCGCGGTTCCGCTTCCGGCGGCAGCGGGCGCAGGGGATGGGTCGGAAGGCTGTTCGTCCGGCGCCGGAGCGGCCGGCCGGGTTTCCTGCCGGGCATGGCGCTGAAGGGTGTTGGCAATCGCCTCCACAATGGTATTCACCACATCGGCGGCGCGCCGGAACCGCACCTCCTTCTTGGCGGGGTGGACGTTCACGTCCACCAGGGCAGGCTCCACCTCCATGTACAGGAACAGGGCCGGATGCAGTCCCGTGGGGAAGCCCCCGTAACCGTCCCGGATGGCCCGGTTGATCAGCTGGTCTTCCACCGGGCGGGTGTTCATGAACACATACTGCCCTTTTCTGGTGCGCCTGGCCTCGGAAAGAGGAAGCAGGTAGCCGCTGACGGAAATGCCGGGGCCGGTAGTGGCATCTATCGGAATCAGGGCCGCCGCCGTGGCGGGGTCCGTCAAGGCGGAAATGCGCACCCGCAGGTCCGTGGTGGCCGGAAGATCGAACACCAGCTGGTCGTCCCTCCTGTAGGTAAAGCGCACCTGGGGAAATGCCAAGGCATGGAGGCGTATCTGGTGTTCAACATGGGAAGCTTCCGTTTCCGCGGACTTCAGGAACTTGCGGCGCGCCGGAGTATTGTAAAACAGGTCGGCCACCTCGATGGCGGTGCCGGGAGACACCCCGGAGCTCCGGGGTTCGTGCTCCAGCCCGCCGTCAATGCGCACTTCCCAGCCTTCCAGGGCCTGCTGCTGCCTGGTGCAGAGCTTGAAGCGGGAAACGCTGGCGATACTGGGGATGGCCTCTCCGCGGAAACCCAGATGGGTGATTTCAAACAGTTCCTCCAGGGAGGAAAGCTTGCTCGTGGCGTGGCGCTTGGCACAGAGGCTGGCGTCTTCACGGCTCATGCCGCATCCGTCGTCCGTCACCCTGATCAGGCCCACGCCTCCGCGGCGGATTTCCACCCGCACGGACTTGGCCCCGGCATCCAGGCTGTTCTCCACCAGCTCCTTGACGACAGAGGCCGGCCGTTCCACGACTTCGCCCGCCGCCACCTGGCTGGCAAGAGTGGGAGACATGACATGGATGGTCGGCATGGGTGAAGTAAAGTATAAAATATTGATGATGAAAAACTCAGCCGCCGGCAACGATGGAGACCACTTCTACCGTATCCCCCGGAACAACCGTAACACGGGAAAAATCCCGGGGCAGGAGTGCGGAACCGTTGTGTTCCACCACCACCGGATTTCCTTTCAGGTTCAGGAGTTCCAGAAGCCGTATGACGGAACAGGGTTCCGCCAGAAAATAGGGGGCGCCGTTCAGGATAATGCTGTCTTGGGCGGTCATTGCGTTCACACTATAGCACAGCGGGCCGGAAAAGCCAGAAACATACCTTGCGAATGGCGTAAAAAGTTCCTGTTCAAGGAATAAGATAAAAAGAAAACTGGCATCGCGTACGGGACTCGAACCCGTGTTGCCCGCGTGAAAGGCGGGAGTCCTAGACCGCTAGACGAACGCGACTTGAACCGGTTTTTGCAGCATCTTGGAGGCGGGAGCGGGAATCGAACCCGCGAATGACGATTTTGCAGACCGTTGCCTTACCACTTGGCTACCCCGCCGCTGATGCTGTGCGCGGATACTAGGAGAAAGGCCTTCCGGTGTCAATCTTGTTTTTGGAAAAGATGCCTTGTTTTTTAGCGGAAAGCTTCTGAAAAAAACCATTCATTTTTTCATGGGCGGCATTTTTGATTCATGGATGCCGCCCAGCCCTGCGGTGAGGTCGATGGGCATTAGCCGGACTTCCCGTTTCTGTTCGTACAGGACCTTGACGCGTACATGGCCGTAATCTTCCGGAAAAGTGCAGGTGATGGGACGGGAGACGGTGCCGGCGCTGAAAAAATAAAAGGATTTATCTGTTTGTACGGGAATGGGACGGTTTTTTTCGTCGAAAAATTCCATGCAGGTATAGGGAAAATCCTCAGGATGGGACAGGATGATGGTCCACTTCCCTTTCTCCTTTTTGTGGGTCGCGGTAAGGGTTACGCGTTGCATGGATTCCATTTTCGCTATGTCGCCGTCGTCCCTAAGGAAGGGAGGAAATGACAGGAGGATGTCGCAGGATTCCCCTTCTTTCAGAGCCAGGTCTTCCGCCGGAAGGGAAAACAGGTGCGAACACATGAGCGGCACCTCTCCTTTAATGTGTATCCAGCGGGTTTTGGGAGGGAGGGGCGTTTCCAGGGAAACCCCCAGGTTGAACGTTCCGGATTCTTCCTTCCGGTTGTAGGAATCCAGAGTGATATAAATGGATCTGGGGTTCAGCGGCGTTCCCGAGGAATTCCGGATGTCCAGATTGCCTCCCTGCGTGTTGATATCCGTAAGGTCCAGGCTTTTTTTGGCGTCCAGAACGGCCGGGGCATTTTTATAACTGATGTTTAAATTGAAAAAAACGGACTCTCGGGAGGTGTCCAACGGCGCCAGTTCCACCCCGGTTCCTTTCAGAATGGGGAGCGGTTTTCCCCATGAAAGGGAGAAAACGGAAAAAACAATCAGTGAAAACAGGAGCTTCATGGATTCATTTTCTTTAAGGGTGAGGCGCTCCCGTCAAATCCGATGTTGAAATTGACGGGGATGTCCGTTGTTCCGCTTTCGTCAAAGTACGAAAGCGTCACCAGGAGGGTCCTGGTATTTGGCGGGAACAAATAGGGAAGTTGGAGAGGCTTTCTGTTTTCCGGATTGTATCTGGCAGGCATCCCCATCATTGTAGGATGAAGAAACGTTCCGTCCGGATTTTGAAAAGTAATGGAATGCAGAATAGCCGGAGTACTGTTTCCGATATCGACGCAAAGAAAGGGGCCGTTCGTTTCCTGTCCGGCTGATGAAATCCTGAGGTGGATGGGATTTCCGGTCTTTGGATGCCGGATGATGGTCGGATCTTTTTCAACTTCAATTTCCTGTGCCGGAAATTTCAGCACTTTCCGGCCCATGGGAATGGCAATGCTCCCTGAAATCCGCACCCACTCGGCTTGAACGGCGGGGAGGGAGTCCGTCTGGATGCTCAGCTCCGCTTTTCCCTCCGGCGAATGGAAGGAATCATTTTCATAGGACAATTCGGGAGTGACCTGCACGTTCCGAATGCCGAGCTTTTTTCCCGTGGAATCAACTACTGCCAGACCGCGTGCATCCGGGGGCGTCAGGGGAACCCCTCCACCGGAGCAGGACAGCTTGAAGGACAGCGTCAGGGATTTGTCGTTTTTCTGATGGACAATCCTCATTTCCGAGAAGACGAGACTGTCCCGCGGCAAATCTTTTTCCCCGTCCCCGGCGGGGGACGAAAGGGAGCCGCAGAGAAAAAACAGGAGGAATGCGGTTGTTTTCATAAGATATTTTCGTAGGGAAGGGGCAGTTACCTGGCCAATGGCGCCTGTCTCTTGCTGAGAGTTCCCGCCAGGCCGACGGTCAGGTTGAATGGGAGGCTTTTATTTTTAAACTTGTCGGGATCTATGTAAAGAATTCTGGCCTGCAGGCGGGAATAGGCTCGCGGGAACACGTATTCCATGGAATAACCGGCCCCTCCCCCTCCGGCAAAAACGCTGGGGAGGTTTGAAGTAAAGAAGACATGGCGTTCCTGTTCATCAAGAAGCTCCAAGTCATAAAAACGGAAGGTGGCTATGGCACTCAAACGGACTTTCCATAATTGGGAATTGTTCCTGTAGGTTTGCAGAAGCCTGGCTCCCAGGCTGACAGGTTCGCTCTTGCATGCGGCCAGGTCCGCTACCGGGCCTTCCGGAACCATTTCACTGTCTATGACGGAAAACTCTTCCTCCATGCCGTCCCGCCAGAAAAGTTCTCTGGGAATGGAAGAGGAGAGGGAACAGCAGCGAAGTGGAACATTTCCGCGGATATGGATCCATGTGGCGGTTTTGGCAGGGAGTTCCTTGAAAAAAAGAATCACATGGAACTGGTTGCCTTGACGATCTTTTTCTCTTTCGAGGAAATTTTTTCTAACCGTCAAACGTTCGGGCAGAAGCCTTTTTCCTGTCGAATCAACGATATTCAGCGGAAGAAAGGCTTTTGGAGGGAATTCCATGAAGGATTCTTTTGCCGTGTGGGTGACGCTGCATGTAATTTTCATGCAGGGAACATCATTGTCGGTAATAATTTCAAGAGATTCAAATTCCATGTGCGCTCCCTCAAGGGCGGGAGGCGGATCGCCGAAGGAGCAGGGAAAAAGGAAAGCAATCGCCAGGTACAGTAACGTTTTCATGGAGGCGGCCGGTTTGTCAATGGTTCTGGAAAATTTCCCCTCCCAGGCTGACGCGGCAATGGATGGGGAGTTTTTCCGGCTGGAGGTTTCCAAAATAGGAGAGATGGAGCTGCATGGTGGTTTCCTCCTCCGGAATGTTGAAGACGAAACATTCCGGAAGTATTTTTTCGAAAAGACGGAGGCTGTTGAATTTTTTATAGGAGGCAGGCGGTGTATTCCCTCTTTGGGGTGCAGTCAGGGAAAGGGAATGAATGGTAAAAAAATCCGGGGCGCGAATGAAAAGCTTCCATGCCAAATGAAGACCGCCCCATGATGCCAAGTAATGGCGCGCCCGGATATGGACGGAGTTATCCCCGACGATCTCCTTTTTTTCCGGAAGGGAGAAATGAATCTCCTCTCCGTTTACGGTGAGACCGGAAACCGGAGCCTGGCACACTTCCGAGGCCATCAGCAAAGGAACGTGTCCGGATATCTCCACCCAGGCGGCCTGGGCGGATGGCGGGGTATCCGTTTCAATGGAAATGGCGGCTGCCCCGTTCCAGCCCATGTTGTCTTTTCTTTCCTCCTCCGAGTCCAGGACGGGATCTACAAAAATGCGTGACACCCGCAGTCTCTTTCCCTGGGAGTCCGTGATCTTCAATCCTTCCGTAGCGGATGGCGAGAAAGGTATCCTTTTCCCGGAAAAGAATGCCAGGAAATTGAAAGTAATCTTTTGGCGGCGGCCTGCTTGCTCCAGCAGGAAGCCGCAAAACTTCACAGGCTTCCCGTCCTCCGTTTTTTCTGGAGTACCGGAGGCATGGCAGGGGAAAACACCCGCAAGAATCATGAACAGCAGAATGATGGGCTTCATAAATATTCAGTTGGAAGGGTGCGGTTATGTCAGGGTTCTCTTTTTCCCTCGTTGAGCGGGCCCCCCATTCCCAAACTTACGTCGACGGGTATATGTCTTGTCTCGAACTTGCGTGGATCAAGATACAGAATCCGTACCTTCATTTTTTCACGGGAGCGCGGGAGAACGAGATATTCATAGGTGGACGTTCCTCCTCCCCCGCTGGCGCTGAACCCGTAAAGAGAGGGCGGCATACCGGCAGGGACGGCCCGTCCCTGCATGTCTTCCAGTTGCAGATCCCGGTACCGGAAATCGGTCGGGTAGGCCAGCAGGAATTCCCAGACATCGGTGCCATTCCGTCCGCCGTCCCCGTCTTTCAGCTTCTTCATGGATAATGTCAGGAACTGCATCCGGGCGGGGTCGGCAATGTCATCATCCTGCCGGCCGCTGTTTGGCGGAAGCGGTATTTTTATCTCTTCCGGGTGAAGCAAATCGACCTCTGCCGGGTCCGTGGATGAATATTCCGTACAGGTGGCGGGTACTTCCCCCCGGATGCGCAGCCACTCCGCATCTTTCGGGGGCCATTCGGAAAACGAGAATTGGATAATGAACTCTTTTTCCTGATTCGGTCCCTTTTCTGCCTTCATGGCAATCAGAACATTGTCCGGCGTATAGGTCTTTCCCGTGGAATCCGTAATGGAAAGGCCGGGGAATTGTTTCCCGGCTGCAGGGACGATGCTGGCTTTCCCCCGGTATGTCCCGTCCAGGGTTATCATGCAGTATTTCTTCTTTTCCGTGTGGTCCGTACCTGTCCGGAAGGATGCGAACCCCGTCCGGGAGTCTTGTAGCAGGGGGGCGTTGTCCGCAGGAGCGGCCATGCAGGAAAGCGGCAGAAGCAGCAGCAGGAATTTCATAGGGAATGGGAGTTGGATGAGAGAGTTGCAAACAAAGGAATCTGGCAGTCCTGCCTAGGGAAAAATCTGGATCATGGCATGTTCTCCGGGGTGGTTGGGTGAGGGCGGCGTGATGGCTGGCCGGGGACGGGAAGAATGTTTTTATTCCGCTGGAAAGACTTTTCCCTTGTTGAGGAGGCCTCCCATCCCCACGCTGATGTCAACAGGCACTTGCCTGATTTCAATGTTGCGGGGATCGGCATATAAAATGCGCACCTTCAGTCGTTCATAGGGGCGGGTAAGGATGAAAAATTCGGAGCATGTCGTTCCGCCGCCGCCGCTGCACATTCCTCCGGTAAAATGTTTGAAGGGAATGGGCCGCCCCTGCATGTCTTCCAGTTCCATGCCGCAGTAGGGGAAACTGTCCCGGTGGCCCAGGCTGAATTTCCATTGGTAGTCGCCCTCTTTCCTGATTTTACTCTTGTCTACAGATAATGTCAGGAACTCCGTTTGGGCCGGATCCACAACGTCGTCCTGCGGGATGTCGTTCCCCACCACGGGAATTTCCGCTTCTCCCGGATGAAGCAAATCGACCTCCATCGGATCCAGGGATGAGGCTTTGATGCACACCACGGAGACATTTCCCCGGATGCGGAGCCATTCCGCATGTTCCGACGGCCATTCGGAAAGAAAAAAGCGCAGATGGAACTCTTTTTCCCGGTTCCATTCTTTTTCCCCCGTCGGCTCAATCAGAACCTGATTCAATGCATAGGTTTTTCCTGTGGAGTCCGTGACGGAAAGATCGGAAGGCCTTTCCTTGGATATGGAGACCACACTGAGGTGTTCCAGAGGCCTTCCGTTCAGGGACAATATGCAATAAGGCTCCTTGGTCGTACTGTTGACGCCCAGGGAGAAGGAGTCGAATTCCAGATGGCAGAGCGGTGGCGGAGGCGCCTTGTCCGCAGCGGCGCCCAGGCAGGAGAGAGAAAGGAACAGCAGCAGGGTTTTCATGGAGTGGGAGTGTTGGAAGGTGGTGATATCGGACCCCCGAGCCCGATTGTCTGGTTCATGGGAATGTTCATGGTTTTTTCCCCGGACAGGTAGAAAATCCGGACGAGCAGGGTCTTTTCCTGTTCGGGGATGGCATGAAGCCAGTCCATTTCCCATTGATGGCCGGATTTACTGCCAAAATGGCTGTGATGGCGGGCGTCCGGAGGGAGCTCCTTTCCTTCGTGGTCTTTCAGGGAAAGGGAATGGAAAAGAATGTCCTCATCCCCGGTAATGGTCAGCCGCCAATAGGTGAATCCTTTCACGGGAACCATCCCTTCATGGACTTGGGCCTTGACCGTGATGCTTTTTTTCTTTCCTTCCCTGTCCCGTTCAGGCAGAGGGATGGAAACGGCGTCTCCGCCCAGGGTTACCGCCTGCCAGGGAAGCGCCTGCTTTTTGTCCGCCGCCAGAACGGGAATGGCTCCTTTCAGGGAAACGGACGTGGCCCGTGCATCCGGCAGGGAATCGGATGATAAATACATGTCCACCGTATAATCTTCCGTGCCGGCGGGGTCCGGGTAATGTGAGAAATTAATGCGCAGGCAGGGAAGAGCCTTTCCGGTGCTGTCGGTAGCCGTGAATGCATCGGAGGCCAGGGGAATGAGCGGAACATACCCCGCTTGAGGCGTGAGCCGGAAGGAAAAGGAAATGCCCGGGCGGTTTTTTCCCTGGGAAAGGGACATTCCCATGAAAAGGGCTTCCCATGGTCCTGTCTCCGGCTGCGCCTGCGCCGCGGGCAGGAATGCCAGGGACAGGAGAGCCGCGCGGCAAAAGTGCCATCTGCTTTTCATGCCGGGAGTTAACGGTTGGAGAGCAATTCCTTCATGTCCGGCAGGCGGAAATGAAGGGGAGGAAGTTCCGTGCCGTAGGCGGCCGACTTTTCTTTCCGCAGGTTTTCCGCTCTTTCTTCCAGAGTACGTGCGGCGTTGAGAATCTTGCGCACTTCCTGGCGTCCGCGGCCTATTTTGGAAGCGGCGCGTACAGGGTCGGGCGTCAGTTCGGGGCCTCCCTTGAGGTATTTTTCAAAATACTGCTGGTAGTGTTCCGCCAGTTCTCTTCCGCGGGCAAACAGTTTCCTGTCTTCCTCCACAAAGGCGACCAGGTCCGGGTCCACGTCCCTGGTGCTCAGGTCTGCAAGGTTTTCGTCCCGGTCCTTCAGTATTTTGGCCGCCTGTCGGCTGCTTTCCTCCAGGCCCGGAAGAGTCGGATTCTTCTTCAGCTTGAGGAGCCGTTCCGCCAGTGCGTCGCTTTTTTCGGAATATTCCGCATTGATATCGGCCACCTTTTTACAGTAGGAGACGGAGGGATCGCCGCAGGAAATCATCAGGAATGTCGCCAGCAGGGGAACTAGGCGGCGCATGCAGGTCAGGGGAGTCATGATTCTCTTTTAGCATTTCCTCAAACGGAAGCAAGAAGCTTTCGTGAAAATGAACGGGCCGGAACAATTGCGGAAGGAACTGACGAACAGCGGATTCCTTTCACGGTCGCTCTTTCTCTACCGGGAGCGGCAATTCCACCACGCCGCAGCTGGAACCGGGAACCAGCAGAATTTCCACTTCCAGGGGCAGTGTGGTGTCCGCCAGGAATCCCTCCGGAATGGAAATGCCGATGGGCTTGGAACTTTGCCCGGGGGCGACTTTCTGCGGGGCGAAAATGTCCAGCACGACACGCCCGTTCTGAAGCACGTTGAGCTTGCTGAAAGAAAAGGACTGCTCCTTGCACGTATTGTGCAGGGTCACGCCTTGGAGAGCTGCGGGGGCAAAGGGGCCGGGAACCGTGAATCTCAGGGTGGTGGAACTCCCCGCTTCCACGGGAAGGGGAAGCCAGCAGGCGGCAATGGCCGACTGGAGGTTCAGGCTGGACGTCAGGTAGCCGGAGCCGTTGAGGCGTTCCATCATCAGGCGGGAGAGTTCCGTGGAAACGGGCATTCCCCAGCCCTGGGAATACATCAGGGAAAGCAGGTACGCGGCTTCCGGGTCCCTGTACTGGAGCGCCATTCTCAAAAAGCGGGCGGCCTGGGCGTAATCCCTTCTGGCCAGGGGTGGCTGCTGGGGCAGTCCGGGGAAGTAGGAGGGAATGTCCATGAGCATGACGCCCAGATCCTTCATGGCCTCATAACAGCCTCCCGTGGCGGCCCGGTAAAGCCATTCCACGCCGTTTTCCGGTCTGGGGCCTCCGGGAAAATCCGGCGCCATCAGCGCCTTGGCCAGTGCATATTGGGCGACGGGATAGCCTTCCCTGGACAGTTGTTCCACCGCCGCCATGTTGTCCGCCGTCACTTTCAGGCGTTCCGCGGTTCTGCTGCGGCCGGATGCCGGGGAGGAAACCTGGCGCATCAGCTCCCGGTAGGCTGGGTCTTCTCGCAGGGATTCGTCCTGAATGGCCGGGGCCGCGATAATGCGGATTTTCGGGAAAGCCTCTTCCGTCCGGGCCGGGTCTCCCTTCAAACAGGCCATCTGCACGGGAACTGGCTGCTGGGCGGCCGTTTCAAAGGCATACGTGTACGTCCGGTCCGTGTACAGCAGGGGGAGGGCCGGGAAGAAAAACGTGGTGGTGGACTGGCCGGGAACCGTGAATGAGGGAATGGGGTTGAGGGAGCGGTCCACCAGGGCGCCGTTGGAATCGCGGATGGTCAGGTAGAGGTCCTCCCTGCCGTCCGGGGAAGAGGACATCTGAAGGTAAATGCAGGAAATGCGCAGCTCTTCCGGCAGGGGGGAAGGGAGGCTGGAGCTGCTGAGCATGCTGTCGTCCAGCCGGAGCTGGAACCGGGGCGTTTTCCGCTCTTCCAGGGAGGCGTCTTCCGCGATTCTCAGTTCCGGAATGCGGATGGAGGCCAGGTCCCGCGGAGGAATGGCCGGGAGTTTTTCCAGTCCGTTGGCGGCGGGCTGCTGGATAGCGTCCTTGATCGTGTTGATCGTCGTGCCCATGGGGGCCTGTTTCAGGTAATCCAGCAGGTAGAACGCCGCGGCGCCCGCCAGCAGCGTGCATGCGCTGCCCACCAACAGGTACATCAGCTGGCGGTTGCGCCTGATGGTGCGGGCGGAAAGCCTGCGGGCGGCGGAGGGAGTGCCCGTGGCCCTTCCGGAAGGAGTGTTTTTATCTGAACTTTTTGCAGCGCCCAGGTGGTGCGCCGGCCGGGCGCTGCTGATCTCCGCGCGGGTCAGCTGGATGGTGGCGGAGGATTCCTCCCCGGAAATGGAGCAGATGTCGTTGATCCACTCCCGTGCGTCCTGGTAGCGGCAGTTGATCTGCGGGGCCAGCGCCTTGTCCAGGGAAAGCAGGAACTGGCGGGAATACAGGCGCATCAGATGCGGATTGCTGTGCAGGGGCGGCATCGCGTCTTCCGCCAGCCGCACTTCCGCCCGTTCCGGAGGATGTCCGGTGAGCAGGGCGTAAAAGGTGGCCCCCACGGAATAAAGGTCGCTCCAGGGGCCTATGTTCGTCTTGCCCAGGGCCTGTTCCGGGGAGGAGTACCCCTGGGTGGTCAAAACAGTGGCGGTGTGCAGCTTCAGGGCATGCCGCGCCGCGCCGAAGTCGATGAGAACGGGCGTTCCCTCCTCCGTCAGCAGGATATTGCCGGGCTTGATGTCCCGGTGGTAAATGTGGCTGGCGTGCAGGTATTCCAGAATGCGGAGCAGGCGGGTGAGCAGGCCCTTCAGTTCGTCTTCCGTGTAACGGTGGCCGGTGGTGTGGAGCTTTTCCCCCAAATAATCCAGGGACAGGCCCGTGATGTGCTCCATGGCGAAGTAGGCCGTGCCGTTGGCCTCGAACACGGACAGGATTCTGACGATGCCCGGGTGGTTCAGTTCCGCGAGGGTTTGGGCTTCGCTCAAAAAGCTTTTCAGGGCCCAGGTGTAATTCTCCAGGTCGTGTTCGTTGTTGGGCCTGATATGGCCGGTCAGCGGGTCGCGGTAGGAGCAGCTTGCCGGGAAATTCTCCTTGATCACCACGTTCCTGTTCAGGAACAGGTCTTTGGCCAGATAGGTAATGCCGAAGCCGCCGCTGCCCAGGACGCTGAGAACTTCATACTGCTCCAGCCGCGTGCCGGGAGCCAGCTCCCGCTGATAGACGAAAAACGCGCCCTTCTCCTCCGCATGGGGAAGCGGAGGCCTGCCGGGCAGAATCTCTTCCAGGCCTGTCGCCGGAGGGGGAGGCGGGGCTTGCCCTGTCGTCCCGGGCGCGGCGTCTGTCTGGCCTTCTTTTGCTGGCATGGGAAAAATTCGGGAAACGGAAACTGCGGGCATTTTCCTATGCCGCTCCCGGCAAGTCAAGGTGAATGCCTGTTCCGCCCCCGGAAGGCCGGAACGGTATTCAGGACTTGTGGCGCTTGACGAATTCCCGCGCCGCCTTCAGGTAGGCCTCCGCCGCCGGGCCGGAGGGGTCGTGCTCGAAAATGGTGTGGCCGAAGCTGGGCGCTTCGCCAAGCCTGATGGAACGGGGGATGACCGTCTTGTACAGCATTTTGGGGAGGTGCTGCCCCACCTGTTCGATCACCTGCCGGGAAAGGTTGGTGCGGCCGTCGTACATGGTCATCAGGACGCCTTCATGCCTGATGTGGGGATTGGCTCCGCTGGCGCAAATCTGCGCGGTCACGTGCAGAATCTTGGCAAGGCCTTCCAGCCCGAACCATTCGCACTGGAGGGGGGTGAGCACTTCGTCGCAGGCGGCCAGGGCGGAAGTCATCAGCACGCCCAGGGAGGGGGGCGTGTCCATGATGCAGTAATCGTAGGAACCGGATTTGCGCAGCGGGGCGAGCGTCTCCCGGAGCCTGGTCAGATGGTCGCCGGCCCGCGCCAGCTCTATCTCCACGCCGGCCAGGTCCATGGTGGAGGGAATAATGTCCAGCCGTTTTCTGCCGGAAGGCCGGATGCACTGTTCCGCAGGAATCTGGTGGAGCAGGGCGGGGTACAGGCTGGCCGTCTTCCGGGTGTCGATGCCCAGGCCGCTGGTGGCGTTGGCCTGCGGGTCCAGGTCAATGACGAGAATTTTCTTTTTCAGCTGGGCCAGGGCGGCGGCCAGGTTGATAGCCGTGGTGGTCTTTCCCACTCCCCCTTTCTGGTTGGCGATGGCGATGATTTTCATGAGGAAAACGGTGCAGCGACACGGTAGCACAATGCGCCCCCCTTTCAAACATTTTCCTGAGCGGGAGAACCCGGAAAGCCGCGGTCCGGGTGAGAGCCGTGCTGCGATGGTGCGGCCCCGCCGGGAGAAAAGGCCTTCTTCGTCAGGGAGCCGGAGGAGCGGGCGGACGTTCCGAGGAAAGAACGAGGCGGAACCCCAGGGCATCGTCCCGCGTGTTTTCCGGCAGCGGAGTGCGGATGCCGGTGGTGAGCTGCTTGGGACGGAAGGACAGGTAGCTGCCGCCGCGGGCCACGCCGTGGCTGCGTATGGGAAGGCTTTCCGGACCTCCGTAATTGTCGTCCACCCACTCCATCACGTTGCCTTCCAGGTCGTACAGGCCCAAGCGGTTGGGGGGGAACGACCTGACCGGGGCGGTATAGGGCTGCCCGTCCTCGTAATCCACGATCACGCGGGACGAGGGAAGATAAATCAGGGCGGACTGGTCAGCGAAATTGCCCGCTCCGTTCGGCGGGGGCCAGGAAGTCCCCCACGGGAACACCTCCCTGGAATGGTCATGCGGCAGCGTTTTTTCATACGGGGAGGCTCCCTTTTCCTCCCCGAGCTGCATCCAGGCGCTCCATTCCGCGTCTTTGGGCAGGCGGTAGGAATCATGCTGGTCAATCAGCCCCTGGGCGCGCTCCCTGTTGGTGAGCCATCTGGCAAAGGCCCGCGCGTCCTGCCTGCTCACGTTCACCACCGGATGGTCGTCTTCCTGGGGGAATCCCGGCTTGGCCGGGGCTTTGCGGCCCGTGGCTTTCAGGAACTGCTGGAAGTCCTTGACGCGCACTTCATGGGCCATTGCCAGAGTATTGTTCCCCGCAGGCACCAGGTCCATTCCCAGGCTGTTGGTCCAGGGGGAGCCGAACACCACGGACTTGTCCGGTTCAAGCTGGAGGGAAAGGTACAGGTCCTGGGGATCAAGCCCCCTGCGCCGCATCGTGGCGTGCCCCGGCAGCTTGATCTCAATCACGTAAGGCACCTGGTTGACATACTCCTCAATGGGGGTCCTGCCGATGAGCCTGTTGTTGAAAAACACGCTGGCTCCCGGCGGGTTGGTCGTGACGGTGATGGGAACCTGGAAAACGCGGGTGACGTTCAGGACGTACGTGTTCCGCCCGTCCGTCCGTCCGGAACCCTGAGGCCCCGGGTCCGCGCTGATGGAGAACTCCTTGCCCAGCAGCCCCTCCCGTTCGCACTTCTTGTTCAGCCACGCCAGGTACGCCGTAATGCCGTCCTGGGTCAGCAGGGCCAGATCCTTTTCCGGGTGGCCCGGCTGCACCTGCTGCCGCTGCATTTGAAAATTGCCCTGCTGCCTGTCTTCCTTCAGGAACTTGTTGAACAGGGCGGCCGTCAGGGGCGTCTCCGCCACGTGGCGCGTCTCCGCCGGAAGATAGGTAACGCCTTCCGTATCCTTCCAGGGCTGGCCGTCCGTGGGCGGATGGTACTCTTTCAGGACTCCTCCCAATGCCAGCGTGGAGCCTCCTGCAACAGTCCCCGTCTCCTCCTTGTCCGCAAATCCCGACTTCTTGATGGTGTACACGACGGTGGTGCCGGCAGGCAATTCGATGGGGCCGTAAGGCGTTTCATCCAGATAATTCCCGTCGGCGTCATAGACGGACGCCCCCGCCGGAGAACTGGTGACCAGCACGTACCCGTTCCTGGACTCTTCCTCCGGAGCGGACTGTTGGGAATGCGCTTCCGCAGGGGTGTCCGGTTCCTGTGCGTGCTGTTGTTCGTTGAGCCAGAGGACTCCCCAGTACGCCGTCAGGCCGCCGGCAATGGCGGCCCCCAGAAGCTGGAAGGTACGTTTGAACTTGCGGCGGTTTTTCTTTTGAAGCCGGAAGCGGGACGGAACTTCATACCCTCTCAGTGCGTCTATCTTTTCCGCCAGCTCCTCCGCGGAATCGATCGTGCATTCCTCCACGCGCGGTTCCGCGGCCTGGCAGATGATGGTATTGAACGCCTGCCACTTTTTCTGCACGGTGCCTGCCGGCAATTCATCCGGCAGTTCGGGAAAATCCATGCGGTCCTTCCCGGTGCTGATCTCATACAGGACTTTGGCCAGGGCATACACATCCGCCCTGCGGGTTCCGGGACCGTCCGGAGGAATGAACCCCTCCGTGCCGACAAAACTGCGCTGGTCCAGATGGGCCACCAGGCCGATGTCCGCCAGTTTGGGACGCCCGTTCACGAAAATGACGTTGGCGGGCTTGATGTCCCGGTGCGTCAGGTTCTTGCTGTGCAGGTACAGCAGCGCGTGGGCAAGCTGGCTGCCCACCTCCAGGCAGTAATCCAGGGGAAGGGGCTTGTTGCCGGAAAACTTCTTGTCCGTCTGGAGGGTGCGGGGAATATACTCGTCCGGGTTGATATGGACTCCCGTGCGGGCGTCGTCGCCCAGCTCCATCACGTAATAATAGAAGGGGGAGCCTTCGTCGTGGCGGCCCACATGCAGGATGTGCACCAGGCCCGGATGGTTGCGGGCGATGGGCTCGTATTGAAGAATGCCTTCAAACTCCCGGTTGAAGGTCCGTTCGTCCTCAAAATCCTCCCTCCAGACGATTTTGACGGCCCTCCATGCGCCCGTCAGGGCTTTTGCCAGCCAGACCTCTCCATACGCTCCGCTGCCGATCTGGCGAACCACTTCATGGTCCGGGATGGAAGGGGTGGGACGCACCACCCGTTTCACGGGCAGTGTCGGCAGGTTGCCGCCGGGCACGGGTGATGCGTCCGAAGTCATGAGCGGGCCGGGAAATCAGGAAATGACGCCCAGGTTCTTGCCCACCTTGCAGAAGGCTTCAATCGCCTTGTCCAGCTGTTCGCGGGTGTGGGCGGCGGAAATCTGGGTGCGGATGCGTGCCTGCCCCTTGGGCACGACGGGGTAGAAGAAGCCTACGGCATACACGCCTTCGTCCAGGAGCTGTGCGGAAAACTGCTGGGACAGGACGGCATCCCCCAGCATCACCGGGGAAATCGGGTGGTCCTTGCCGCCGATGGTGAAGCCGGCGCCGGTCATCGCGTCGCGGAAATATTTGGTATTGGCTTCCACGCGGTCGCGCGCTTCCGTGGAACCTTCCAGAAGGTCCAGCACCTTGATGGACGCGGCCACGATCGCCGGGGCCACGCTGTTGGAAAACAGATAGGGGCGCGCCTTCTGGCGCAGGACGTCCACCACTTCCTTCGGGCCGGAAACGTAGCCGCCGGACGCGCCGCCCAGGGCTTTGCCGAGTGTCCCCGTCGTGATGTCTATCTTGCCGAACAGGCCGCGGTATTCATGCGTGCCGCGTCCCCTCCTGCCCAGGAAGCCCGTGGCGTGGCAGTCGTCGAAATGGACGATGGCGTTGTACTTGGCCGCCAGTTTGTGAATCTTGTCAAGCTGGGCAATGATGCCGTCCATGGAAAAGACGCCGTCCGTGGAAATCAGCTTGATGCGGGCGCCGGCGGCGTCCGCCTCCTGCAGCTTGGCTTCCAGGTCCGCCATGTCGTTGTTGGCGTAGCGGAAGCGCTTGGCCTTGCAGAGGCGCACCCCGTCGATGATGGAGGCATGGTTCAGGGAATCGGAAATGATGGCGTCGTCCGCGGTCAGCAGCCCTTCGAACAGGCCGCCGTTGGCGTCAAAGCAGGAGGGGAACAGAATCGTGTCTTCCGTGCCCAGGAATTCGGAAAGGCGTTCCTCCAGCTGGCGGTGCAGGGTCTGGGTGCCGCAGATGAACCGGACGGACGCCATGCCGAACCCCCACTGGTCAATCGCCTTCTTGGCCGCTTCCATCACTTCCGGATTATTGGCCAGGCCCAGGTAATTGTTGGCGCACATGTTGATGACGGAACGGCCGTCTTTCAGCGTTACCTGGGAATACTGCTGGGAGGCGATAAAGCGTTCTTCCTTGTACAGGCCTTCTTCGCGCAGGCCGTTCAGCGTGGTCGTCAGGATATTCTTGAACTCGGGGGTATACATGTCAAATAATGGATGAATTGAAACAGTCAGCAAATAAAGGGGCAGGAGACTGCGCCATTGCTCCCGCACCCATACCACAAAAGGCCCGGAAGGAAAAGCTTAAAGAAGCGGTTCGCCGAAATGTCCGGGCAAACGGCGGCGCGCCTGGCGGATGGCGCCGTATTTCTGGTTCAACGGTCTTTCCACGAGAACATAAAAGGCATGGAACTGATGGTTCCGGGCCAGGCGGAAAGCCGTTGCCGAGGTGCCTTCCGGGAAGTCCCCTTCGGAAGAAAAAGCGGAGGATTTTTTCTGAAAAAAAGCCGGGGTAAACAAAACCGCCTCTTCGCTCCGCTTTCCGGGTAGCAACCTTGCTGATTCGTCAAACCTGTTGAACAAAAACATTCATACCTGCCATGAAACTATCCTCCCTATATGCATGGTGTTTGAGCGCCGCCGGGTGCGCCTCCCTGCTGCATGCCCAGTCCGTGAACCAATTCCCGGACAGCGGCCCTGAAACCAGCCTGGATTCCCTCTGGGCGGCGACGGGCCATATGCAGGCTTTCTCCGACGCCATCGACTCCCAGATGGGCGTGTACCGTTTTCAGGACGGCAATCAATCGCGCTTCTGGTTCAGCGGCATGGGAAGCTTCGGAGATGCCAGCGTCAGGAACGGGCATCCCGCCTTCGACTATTCGGCCGGCGGCGGAGCCCTGGGCTACGACTACTGTACATCCGGAAACGGACGGGGCGGGCTGCTCGGCCTGGCCCTGGGCTTTATGTCCGGCACCCAGAACATCAAGGAAATGGCGGACCATCCCTCCGGATTTCTGGAAGGCGACAAATTCGACCAGGATACGATGGTCAACGTTTACGGAGCCCTGTACAGGCAGACCGGAAGAAAATCCCATCTTCTTCTGTCCATGAACATGGGATTCGGCAACACGGACAACAAATGCGCCCACCACGGCATGAACTACGAAGACTCCACGTGGGATACGGAAACCTGGAATGTGGCGTTGTCGGCCGCATGGCGCTACGAATTCTCCAGATCATTCAGCATCACGCCTTTCGCCAGGATGAGCTATGTGCATGCCTCCAACAAGGTGAAAAAGGATGACTATGACGACGGAGGCTATGACTCTTCCTGGTGGTGGGACGACGATGATGAATACTGGAGAAGGGACTCCAGGTGGGAAAACCGCGGATCGTTCGACAATCTGGCTCTTGAAGTGGGAGTGACGCTGGAACACGCCATCCGTTTCTCCAACGGCATGATGTGGACCAACGCCGTTTCCGGCAGCTACTGCCCGGACATATGGCGCAACAATCCCCACCACACCTTCAACGATACCTGGTGGGACGGCGACACCGTGTACGAGTCCCGGTACAGGGGCAGCGGATACGCTCCGGCCCGCCAGGCCTTCAAGGCCAAATTCCTGTCGCGCTTCGTGCGCAGTGAAAACCTCTCCATTTATGCCTCCTATCAGGCCTGTTTCCGGGAATCCTACACGGAACACCGGGCGGCGCTGGGCGTAGCCGTGGTCTTCTGATGTCTTCCGCGCCCCTCATCGTGGTGATGGAGGGGCGCGGAATGCCGGTTGCTGATGCCGGGGACTCGGTGGGGAAAGAGGGGAAAGAGGGGAAAGAGGGGAAAGAGGCCGGAATGTTGGAATGCCGGTTGCGGCTCGTGAAAACCGCTTCTTCCCGCCGTATTTCCGCGAGCGGAAAGCCGAATAACCAGGAACGGTGGAAACGGGTGTGGCTATTCCTCTTCCGTTTCCAGGGAATAATCCAGCATTCTGTCCCCCTCGAACGTGAAAAACGCCTGGAACCGTTTGCCTAGGAGCATGGCGGGGAGCCAGTGCTGGTCGTCCTGCCACATGAGGTCGTAGGGAATCTCCTCTACGGGAGACCAGAAAGGCTCCGCTTCCGGCGTTTCCGAGGGGGTCCCCGTGAAGGAGGAAGCCATGAACACATGGCAGCGGATTTCCGGAATGGTTCCGCAGGTAAAGGAAAAATTAAGCACGCCCATTTCCCGGGCGTCCGTTACGTCAATCCGCAGTTCCTCCCGGACTTCCCGCAGAACGCATTGAAGAGCCGTCTCCCCCGGCTCGAACTTGCCGCCGGGGCCGTTCACCTTCCCCGCTCCTATCCCCCTCTTCTTGCGTATCAGGAGAATCTTCCCGTCCCGCACCACAAACATCAGGGTAGCGAGAATATCCGGGGTCCACTCTGCGGGCCATTGAAAGCCGCTGCTTCTCTCTTGCATGGGCTCATGCTACAGGATGGGAAGGCCGGCATGAAGAAAAATACGGAATAAATGGCATTAATGGGCGGGGAAACGCTTCAATTGCCTGCGGCGTCAATCCCCGGATAATATCTGGAAACACCTTTTCACCGGAGCGTCTCTGTGCCGGCGTGCGGCATCCGGTTGCCGTTCCTTTTAATCCGTTTCTTCCGGAAGATCCTGCTTTCTGACGCGGGAGCCTGCCAGAGCGTAAGCCAGCATGACCAGTTCGCAGAGAAAAACAAGCATCCATGACCAGCGCCAGCTTCCCAGCGAATCCGCCAGAACACCCTGGAAGAAAGGGAAAACAGCCCCGCCGAACACGCCCATCATGAAGATGCCGGAAGCCTTGGCGGTGTATTTTTTCAGTCCCACGGTAGCGAGCGTGAAAATGCACCCCCACATGACGGAGTGAAACAGCCCCACCGAAACCAGCACCCACAGGTTATGGGTATAAATGGCGAAGAGTGTCAGGAGGGCCGCCGCGGAGGTAGCCGCCGTCAATTGGACGCGGGGGGAAATATGGCTCAGCCAGCCGGAAACAATGCGCCCCACCATCAGGCCGCCCCAGTACAGGGAGGCCAGCAGGGCGGGAATGCCCAGGTCCACTCCCCACACGACCAGATTGCTGGAGCCCAGAAACAGCAGGGGCGAATCCGAATTGCCGAGTTCCAGCGCATGCAGGTTCACGTTGATTCCCACGGAAACCTCCGCGCCCACGTAAAAGAAAATGGCGATGACGCCCAGCGTCAAATGGCGGAAGGACCAGATGCTGCGTTCCAGTTTTTCGCCTTCTCCGGCCGTCGTGTCCCGGAGGTCGGGCAGGTAAAGGCGTTTCGTCACCAGGGTGATCAAGGCGATGAGGACTCCCAGGATCAGCAGGGGCGTCATCAGCTGCCGTACATGGACGTTTTCCATCGGCAGCCCGGCAAACAGGACGCCAGTCACGAAAAACGGCGCGATCGTCGTTCCGAATGAATTCACGGCGCAGACGATATTGAGGCGCTGGACCGGCTGGGTTCCCTTCAATTCATAGGAGGTCACGTAGGGATTGATGACCACCTGCAGGAGTGTGGCGGAGGTGCCCATGGCATACGAGCCCGCCAGGAAAATAAAATAGCCGTAGGGGATTTCAGCCCCGGCGATCGTCAGGTGCAGGTCCCCGTAACGGACGGTGAACCAGGCGGAGAGAAAAAACACGGCCAGTCCGAGCACCATGAACAAAAGCCCCCGTATCAGCGCCGTTTTGTAGCCGTAGCGGTTGATCCAGCGGGAACCGATATTCCCGTTCACCAGATACGCCAGGAAAAAGAAAAAGGGAATCAGCGTGATAAACGTATTCTTCAGGGTTCCGGCGTCCGACAGGAAGGCGCTTTGCAAAGGCCCTTGAAACTGGCCGTTCACGGTCGTCAGGAACCCGACGAGAAAGTAAATGAACGTCAGGGCCAGGAAGGGTCCCAGGCGTGGATGCGGCGGTGATTCCATAAAAGGGAAAAGGGCTGGGAATGGCAGGGAGTAAGAAGAGGGCGGCAGCATCTTCATGCCGCCCATACCTCAGTCCGGACGGCATGAAGTGCCGGTATGACTAGGGGAGAACCATTTTTTCCAGAACGGAAAGCACGCCGTCTTCTTCCAGCTTTTCCACCATGTTGCGGTACTGGTTGACGAACTTGTCCGCCACCTTCAAATCCGTGCTCCGGAAGGGGGAGAGGGCGAGGAAATCCAGAGGATCGTCACTGGCGATCAGCTTCCGGTCCTCCTCCGTCAGCCAGGGCTCGTTCACTTCATAAGCCTGTCCCCGGTCGTCCTTTCCGTGCTTCAGGTAATGGCGGTACGCGGCAATGAAAAAGGCCAGGCGTTCGAAATCGGCGTTATCCCTGATCATCTTCGTTAACACGGGCATCACATACACGGGAATCTTGGAAACCCCGTCAAAGCACAGGCGGCTGATCTGGTCGCTGACGGCCTTGTTGCCGAAGCGCTCCAGCAGGGTTTTCTTGTATAGCTCCAAATCCGTATTTCCCGGGGCCGGAACATAGGGGCCGGCATCCCGGTCCATGAAAAGGCGCAGATAGCGGGCAAATCTCTCGTCCCCCACCGCCTCGTCCACCCGGCGGTACCCGGCCAGGAAGGCGGGGTAGGACAGCAGGGAATGGGAGGCGTTCAGCAGGCTGAGCTTCATATTCTCATAAGCGGAAACATCGTCTGTAAACTCCACGCCCACGGCTTCCCAGTCCGGCCGCCCGGCGATGAAATCATCCTCAATCACCCACTGGATGAAATCCTCGGAATATACGGGGGCGGCATCCTCCACGCCGCTTTGCGCGTTCAGCCGTTTGACGTCGTCCGGCGTAACGGCGGGCGTGATGCGGTCCACCATGCTGTTGGGGAACGTGACGTTTTTTTCCACCCACCGGGCCAGTTCGGGGTCCTGGGCCTCGATAAAGGAAATAAACGCTTTCCGGGCCGTGTTCCCATTGTGCTGGAGGTTGTCGCAGGATAGAACCGTTATGGGGCCTGCTCCGTTTTTCCGCCTTTTCCGCAATCCTGCGGCCAGGAAGCCGAAGACCGTCCGGGGATGGCCGGGATGTTCCAGGTCATGCTTCACATCCTTGCTGCCGAGCATGAATTCCCCGGTTTCCTTGTCAATATTGTAGCCGCCCTCCGTAATGGTCAGCGTGATGATTTTCATCCGTGGATCCGCGATTTTGTCAATCACGCTTTGGGGATTCTCCGGCCCCCATGCCAAGTCCACCAGCGAACCTATTTCGTAAAACTCGTCCTTGCCGTCGCGCCCGCAGACCGTCAGTGTATAAAGACCGTCCTGGCTCTTCAGTGCCTTGTAAAGGGGCTCGTCCTGCGGCAGCAGGGCCACTCCGTAAATCCCCCATTCTTCGCGGCCTCCCATGCCCAGAAGCTGGTTCGTGTAAAACTCTTCATGCGCCCGATGAAAATTGCCCACTCCTATATGCACAATCCCCGGCTGAATCCTTGTTCTGTCATAGGGGACCGGGGCTCCCGGAATCTTCGCTTTACCGTGTCTTTGCAGTTCCTTTTTCATCGTGTTGAAATGTGGTATCCTGTTTGCTGTCTCACTCTAATGGGCACTTCCCGGGAAGCGTATGTTAGGGATATGCCAGACTTTTCCGGTATTCAGCCGGTCCATAAATGCCCGCCTGGCGCCTGGAGAAGGTAACTTTCCGGAATTTCTCCCGGCACGGTTTGCCGGAGGAAGGAACGCCGGGAATGAGCCCCTTTCCGGCATGACTGGAATGAGCCTCTTTTTTCTTTTCCCGCATGCGCGGGACATTCTATGCTTGCCATACTTTCCGGCTTTTATCCGTGCCGGAAAAGCCACCTTAATACCTCAAAAACATGTACGACGTTATCGCTCTCGGAGAACTGCTGGTGGATTTTACCCCTTGCGGAATGAGCGGGCAGGGGCTGCCCGTTTACCAGGCGAATCCCGGGGGAGCTCCGTGCAATGTTTTGTCCATGCTCGCCAAACTGGGCCGCAGGACCGCTTTCATCGGCAAGGTGGGCCATGACATGTTCGGCAAAATGCTCCGGAACACCCTTCGTGAGGCGGGTATTGACGATTCGGGGCTGGTCTCTTCCCGTGAAGTCAACACGACGCTTGCTTTCGTTCAGATTGACGAACAGGGAGACCGTGACTTTTCCTTTTACCGCAATCCAGGCGCCGACATGAAGCTGACTTCCGGAGAAGTGGACATGGCCCTGGTGGAAAACACGCGCATCTTCCACTTTGGAACCATCTCCATGACGCACGACGATGTGCGCCGCGCCACCCGGCATGCCGTCAGCCGCGCGCAGGAAAAAGGTTCCCTGGTCTCCTTTGATCCCAATCTCAGGCCTCCCCTCTGGCCCAGCCTGGAACTGGCCCGGGAGCAAATGCTCTATGGCTGCGGCGTGTGCAGCGTCATGAAAATAGAAAAGGAGGAGCTCCACTTCCTCACCGGCTGTGCCTCCATGGAAGAAGGACTTGATGCGCTAAAAAAAGAATTCGGCAACCTCCGCCTCATTCTTGTAACGGGGGGCAGGGAAGGAAGCTGGGCCAGCTATGGGAGCACTCTTGTGCACCAGCCTACTTTCCTGAACGTCAAGACCATTGATACGACAGGGGCCGGAGACGCCTTCTTTGGCTCCTGCCTGGACTGGATTCTGGAAACGGGGCTGGAAAACCTGACGGAACGGCAGCTTGCGGACATGCTCCTATTCTCCAATGCCGCCGCCTCCATCGTCACGACGCGCAAGGGAGCCATCCGTTCCATGCCTGTCCGGGAAGAAATCGCCGCCCTGATGGCCGTGGGCGTTTGAAAATCTCCTCCAATACAGTTTCTTGAGCTAGGATTCTCCGTCAAAACGATAGATAGGAGCTGTTTGGCAGCGGCTTCTTTTCTTGTTTTCCCGTTAACAAAAGTCTTCCTTGCCGGTTCACGGAAAGAGAGCCGTTGAATGGGGCTCGCTAGGGAAGCCCTGCTGATTTGCCACTGGATGCTTGTGGATAGGAAATGGGAACACCCGGTTCATGTAAATCTGTGAGGATTCTCTGCGGTGTTCCTGAAAAGGATGATGGAGATTTGGAATGGTCCTGCGGTGTGGCATAAATATCTTCCCTTCCAGTGACTGGAAGTGACATAATGCCTCTATGGAAGATCGATTCGATTCAACGTCGGATGACATATGCCTGTTGATTTCAGAAGTATCTGAATTAAAAGGTATTATGTACTCCAATACTTGATGTGCCTGAAGAAATCCGGGATGGAATTTGAGAAAGTCAAAAGTCCGGAACGCCGTTTTACCACATTCCGGTGCATGAGATGGTATTCCTTCTGAATGAATGGCGGCCAAGGGCCGTATGAAGTGAGCTTTGCAGATTGTATCAGTATTGATCTCGCACATGTCCCAAGCGCCTTACCTTGCCAAGCTTAATCACTTTGGCAAAGGTGCCAGCCACTTCTTCCACAAAAACCTGGGGGACGAAACGGTGCTTGTAGAAAAATCAATGGTATCCACGTGCAGACGGTGTAGAGCTTCGCCGCAGTTTTACTGGGGATGGCTTCGAAACGGCTGTCCAATCGTCCTGGTTCTTAATTATTTTAGGCATATATTGCGGATATTTTATTTTCATAGGTGATTTTTCAGAAATAAGCTAGAAATGAAATCGATGAAAGGAAATATGTTTTCCGGAGTCATTCCCTCTTCGGTTTCTGCCTGGCCGGAATGGGAAATCAACAAGGCAGATAGAAAAACAATACAATGAAGTACGAATATACCACAATCAATGCCTCTACCCAGACTGCGAGTGCAATCTTAACCACACTCAACCAATTGGGTGAGCAGGGATGGGAGCTGGTGACGACAGCAACCGTTTTTACATCAAAACCTGGTGCTACTGGCACAGTAGGTTCTCTGACCTTTTACTTGAAGAGAGAAAAAAACGCTTGATGTGTTCGGAAATTCTTTCCGATAGGCATGCGAGCGATGGGCACAGGTATCCCTGAAAGAAAGCTGATTTTTTTCTTTTGACATACCCTTTGTTGAGAGAAGGTCTTCGGCTTTCTGATCACGTCCGTTTCCCGGTTTGGTTCCGGGAAGCGGGCTTTTTTGTAACGACAATTAAGCCTTCAACGGGAAGGTCTTCACCCAGCGTAAAGACGGCAAGCCGCACGGCGGAAAACCGTTTGCTTCTGTTCCCAAGTAAACGGAGTGTCTGAAAACTGTGGCTGTTTGACAGTAACATGTACAGCAGAGGAAGCGTACCCCAGTACAATCCCGGGAAGTCGTAGCTACAATGTGAATGCTATCGTTGTTTGGCAGGAGTTTACAGTTTTCTTTGTCGATAGGGCTTTCTTGCAGCAGAGAGAAAAAACTGTCCGCCACTGGGAGACGCCTTCCTAGCTGCCAAAGACACCGCCTCAGGCCGCAATAATGCGGAAGAAGCCTATGCCATGTTTACGGGCTCACCCCCCTGGACTACGCTGTTGTAGATTACCTGATGTATTCCCGGCATATGGAAACCAACTGCAAATACAACAGTCCCGTCAGTCTTTCCTGAACCGTTTTCAACTTGGAAATAGTTGCCGGCCCTCTTCTGCTCATGCGGGAGAAGGCTTCTTTTCGTCTCAAATATGCTGCGTGCCCGAAAAGCCATTCCTTTAAAAGCCGTTTTATTGTCTTGCAGTTTCAACAAACAAAAACCGCAAGCACTGATAAACAGTAACTTGCGGTATGAAAAGTTTGGTGCTCGAGAGGGGACTCGAACCCCTACGTCTTATCGACACTAGATCCTTAGTCTAGCGCGTCTACCAATTCCGCCACCCGAGCATGGGCGCCTGAAGGCGGGGAGTTTTTAGCGCAGGGAGGCGAATAGATCAAGCTTTTTTCTTCTTTTTTATCCGCCTCTTCCATTTTTACGGGAATACCTTCCGTCACCGGGCCGGAACGGAAGTCAGCGGCATGATGCCCGGGCGCAGGGAGACGGTTTTTTTGTCGTATTTTTCCGACGGCTTGAAGAGCCAGCCAGGGTCCGTGTTGAGTTGTTCGAATTTGGTGGGCTTGAAGATGGGGAGCTTCAGGTTGGTGTTGGGTTCGTATCCGTACTTGCCCGTGAATTTGCCATAGACCCTGTATTCGTAGTTGTTGTCAAAGGCGTAGCGGGGATTCCCGGCGTATTCCGGCAGGCGGTCCGGCGTGCGGCAGGCGCTTTCGTCCATGATGACGAGCTGGGCTGTTCTCCAGGTTTGGCCCGGCTGGCGCAGGTAACCCCAGAAGCGCGTTGACGGTACATGGTAGCGGCGGCCTACGAAGTAGTTGCCCCTCGGCTCCCGGGCTATTTCCATGTTGCGGGCATTGATGGCGGCTATATCCTTTTCCAGCGAGTTGCACTGGCTGAGCATGGGAAGGATGACGGCCCCGAGGAGGGGGAGCAGGCGTTTGTTCATGGTTGTACTGATGTTGTTTTTTTGTTCAGAAGCATTTGTATGGCGGATGATGCCGCAAAAAAGCCGAAGGTGCCGGTGATGTGCGTGATGGAGCCGAAGCCGGCGTCGCAGCCCATTTTCCCCTGGAAGCCGGGATCGCGCGAGCAGGAGGTTTCTCCATCACAGGTAGGATAGACGGGAGTTTCCTGGGAGAAGACGCAGGGGATTTTCAGCTTGCGTTTTTTTTCCCCCAGCGGGAGGCCATAGTCTTTTTTGAGTTTGGTGCGCAGGCTGGAGAGCAGGGGGTCGCCCTTGGTCCGGGAGAGGTCGGCAATTTCTATTCTGGACGGGTCTGTCCGCCCACCGGCTCCGCCGCAGGTGATGAGAGGCTGTTTGCTGCGGTAGCAGGAGGCGATGAGATGCGCCTTGGGGGAGAGGGAGTCAATGGCGTCAATGATGACGTCCGGCGCGGGCCCGAAGAGTTTTTCCGCATTGGCTTCCGTATAAAAGTTGTCCAGCGTGATGATTTCCGCTTCGGGGTTGATGTCCCTGATGCGGGCCGCCATGGCTTCCGTCTTGGATTGCCCGATGGTTGTTCCCAGGGCGTGGATTTGCCGGTTGGTGTTGGTAACGCAAAGGTCGTCCAGGTCCATCAGGATGATGGTGCCTGCGCCGGAACGCGCCAGCGCTTCCGCCGCCCAGGAACCTACCCCTCCAATGCCGACGACGGCCATGCGGGAGTTCCGGAGTATGTCCAGCCCTCTGGTTCCGTACAGGCGGCCTATGCCGCCGAATCTGGCTTCATAGTTCATGGGGCAGGGTAGAAGGAATGAAGACCGGTGGAGGGAGCAAACGGAGCTTTCTGCCTTTCCGGCGTTGGCGTGACTGCATGGCGCCGGAAAAGTGGTGTGGAACCATGTCTTTCCATGGGGTATCCGCAGAGGATCATGGCCGGGGGCGGTAGCAGGCGGGGAGGCACGTCGTACATGGTCAGGAAGCCGGTTTTTCCACGATTTGGCTGATGCGGGTGATGTCCAGGGCTTTCCCGGTTTCCTCATCCACGCGGATGACCGCGCCGCACAGGCGCACGGGCCAGCCGGCTACGGGGAATTTGGCAGGCATGGAGGTGCGGAACCGCTTGAGGATGGGTTCCCGCTCCCGCCCCAGCACGCCGACGGCGGGACCGCACATGCCGGCGTCCGTCAGGTAGGCCGTTCCGTGTTCCAGGATGGTTTCGTCCGCCGTCTGCACGTGGGTATGGGTTCCGATGACGGCGGAAACCAAGCCGTCCAGATTGTATCCGGTGGAGATTTTTTCACTGGTGGTTTCCGCATGCATGTCCACCAGGATTACCTGGACATGTTCTTCATTTCTCAGCCTTTGGGCCTCTTTTTCCGAGATCAGGAAAGGGTTTTCCAGCGGCGGCTGGATGAAGGAGCGCCCCTGGACCTGCATGACCGCCACTTTTCCCTTGGGCGTTTCCTTCACGACGCTGCCGTGTCCCGGCGTGCCTTCGGGGTAGTTGACTGGGCGCAGCACGCGCGGTTCGGTGTCCAGCCACGGGGCCAGCTCCACCTGGTCCCAGACATGGTCTCCGGTGGTGATGACGTCCACCCCGGCCTGGAGCAGCTCCTGCGCCAGCCTGGGCGTGATGCCGCGCCCGGCGGCGGCGTTTTCCCCGTTGACCACGACAAAGTCCGCTCCGTGCGCTTCCCTGAGCCCGGGGAGGGCATGCTTCAAGGCGGTGCGTCCGGGTTCTCCGACCACATCGCCTATAAATAGTATGGTTATCATGAAAGGGAACGGTATCTGCCCGGTTTTTTGCGCCTACTCCTCTTCCTTGGTGACGGGAACCACCAGCACGGGCACGGGTGATTTGCGCATCACGGAACTGGCTACGCTGCCAAGGAAGACCGTGGAAAGGAAGCCGTGGTTGTGCTTGCCTACCACAATCATGTCTATGTTGTGTTTTTCGGCGTAATTGATGACGGCTTCACTGATTTCAAATTCGTCCTCCACCGCCTGGATGATGGTGGCGTCCGTCAGCCGGGAGAGCTTTTCAGCCGTTTTCTTCAGGTGGTTTTTGGCAATGTGTATGACTTCGTTTTCCTCCGTTTGGTCCATGACCGGAACGGGGACTTCATCCGGGAGAACGCCGGAGACTTCATAACAGATGCTGGGTTCCACGATGTGGAGCAGGTGGATGATGCTGTCGTTGGGACAGGCCAGTTTGCCGATCTGGTGAATGACGGCATCCGTAGCGTTGGAAAAATCGATGGCGACCAGAATATTCTTCATATACTCCTGTATAGCATTCCGTGGTTTTCCATACCACTAAAAAACGTGTTTTTCCCGGCGTTTCGCGGCATTTTCCCTCCGCCTTCAAATCAGGCCCACGGCCCGGCGCACCCGGTCCAGCACCACGGAGGCCGTTCCCCGCGCTTTCCTTGCGCCGTTTTCCAGTACCTGGTGCACGTAGTCCTGGCTGGCTTCCAGCTCCGCCCGGCGTTCCCGCGCGGCGCGGAAGTATTCCCAGTAGGCGTCAAAGAGGCGTTTTTTGAAGTCGCCGTAGCCGCAGCCTCCGTTCCGGAAGTCGCGGACCATGTCTTCATAGCCTTCCGCGGAGGCGAAAAGCTTGTAGAGCTGGAGGATGATGGAGTTTTCCGTCGGCTTCGGCTCTTCCACAGGGGTGGAGTCCGTGGGAATCCTCATGATGAGCTTGCGGGTGGCTTTTTCCTCCCCGAAGATGGGGAGCGTGTTGTTGTAGCTTTTGCTCATTTTCTGACCGTCCAGCCCGGGGACGATGGCGGTGCTTTCCGCAATGAGGGCGTCCGGCAGCTTGCAGGTTCCTTCCCCGAATTGCTCGTTCATTTTGCCGGCCAGGTCGCGGGTGACTTCCAGATGCTGTTTCTGGTCCTTGCCTACGGGCACCAGGTCGGAGTCATACATCAGGATGTCCGCAGCCATCAGCACGGGATAGGTAAAGAGGGCGTTGCTGGGGGAAAAGCCTTTGGCTATCTTGTCCTTGTAGGAGTGGCAGCGCTCCAGCAGCCCTACGGGGCATACGGTGCTGAGTATCCAGGCCAGTTCATTGACTTCCGGCACGGAAGATTGGCGGAAGAAGACGCATTTTTCCGGGTCCAGCCCCACGGCCAGGAAATCCGTCGCCAGATTTTTGCAGTTTTCGCGCAGGGTGTCTGCGTCGTGTACGGTGCTCATGGCGTGGTAATCCGCCAGAAAGTAGTAGGATTCTCCGCGGTCCTGCATGCGGACGGCAGGTTCCATGGCTCCGAAGTAGTTGCCGATGTGCAGCTTGCCGCTGGGTTGAAGTCCTGTAATGATACGCATGGCGCGCAGGATTGTGCCTGTTCCCGCCGTGCAAGTCAAGAAAGGGGACGGTCAGGGATACTGACGCCGTGCATCGGACGTTGTCCGGGCTCCGTTCGGCGGAGAAACCGTGTTTTCCTGACGCGGAGAGAGTCCGCGAATGAAGCCTGACGCCTCTTTGTTTATTGGAAGCTTCTGCTCGTGAAAGGGTGCCGAATAGCCTTTCCCTTCCGGTTCCGGTGAACGGAGGAGGAAGATGCACAGGAATGGAACCAGCAGGCACCACAAGACTGCCAAAATGTCTTTGATTCCGGGTACATGATTTCTGGAGGCCTGAAGAGAAGCGGCCAGGGAAAGGAGGCCCAGGGGAAGAACCAGGCTGAACACCAGGGCGCCCCCGGAAAATTCATGGATATAAACGGAGGGAATTTCCAGTTTTGAGAAGGCGCTGTCCGGCGGCGCATAGGAGGCTGTCAGTCCAGCGTAAAGGAGGAAGGAGAGCAGGCCCAGCATGAAGGCGGCTACGCAGAAGGTTGTCATGCGGGGGGAAAGGAGGGGCTGCATCCTGCGGCAGCGGCGGCAGGTATGGCAACCCGCGGCAAGGAGAACAGCCAGCAGTCCGGAGACGTAGAGAGAAGGTTTGATTTCCAAAAGCCGGGAATGGACAGCCGGATGACCGTTTTGCCCGGCCAGGGTTACGGCCATTCCCGTTATCCAGAGCATCAGCTCGGTATGGGCCATGCCCCACGGAATGAGACGGAAGAAGCGCCGTTCATGGGGAGAATGCGGAACGGGTGCGGAAGCCGTGCTTGTGATGGTCATTTCGGGCAGTCCGGTTTTAACGGGAAAATGGCTTTGAAGAACGTATCTTTTTTCGGAGAACGGTTCCGGAGCCTGCGGGAATGTTAAAAGGAGCGTTCAATGCGTCAGGCCTGCAAGACGGCAACCAGGACAGCGGCCAACGGAAGCAGGGTTATTCTTCCAGAGCTTCCAGAACGTTGTGCACGCCGTCCGCAAAACTTGGGTAGAGCGGTTCCCAGCCCAGGGACAGAAGGCGGGCGCAGGAGACGCGCTGGCTGGTGTCTCCGCGGCGGCCTCCGGAACGCGGCGGGGACGGAGGGGGAGCCGGAATGCCGAGCAGCCCGGAGAGGTAGGCGTAGATTTCACTCAGCTGCATGGGTGTACGGTCCGCCGCATTGTAGATGCCGCGGGGCGGGTGGCGGAGCGTGCACAGCAGGAACAGGGCGGAAACGGCGTCGTCCCTGTGGATGTAGTTCATCCATCTGTCCATGTTGCCGGGCAGCGCGGCTCCCTTGGCGCAATAGTCGGAGACCAGGATGCAGCGTCCCGGACCGTAGAGGGCCGCCAGACGTACGACGGTTCCCTTGGCGGCCAGAACGGCTTGTTCCGCCTGGAGAAGAAGACGCCTTTTTTCCGTCGTAGGATAGACGTTGTGTTCCTCCGTGACCCAGCGGCCGTCCGTGATGCCGTACACGGAAGTGCTTGAGCAGAAGATAACCGGTTTTCCGGGGAATGCTTCCAGCGTGTTTTCCGCCCCCCGGGTGTACAGGTTGCGGTAGGCTTCCGTTCCGCCTCCCCGCGTGCTGGCGCACATGACGATGAGGCACGGTTCCGGAATCCGCGCCGCCAGTCTGTGCATGGAGGCGGAGTCCGTTATGTCCGCTTCATAGATGGCCTGCTTCGGGTCAATGTCCGCCGTAAGGGGAATGTGCCCGGCTTCCCGCAGGCGTTCGGCCAGGGCCCGGCCCAGATAACCCGTGCCCAGGATGAGGATCGTGCGCGGTTCTGTACATAGCAGGCTGGTCATGAGTCATTGCGGCGTTGCGTGAGTTCCAGCAGCATTTCAGCGTGCGAGATGTCTTCCGGCCAGGTGATTTTAGGGTTGGGCTCGTGGTTGTGCACCAGGCGCGTGGGATGGCCGATGAGCTGGAGGGCAGTGACTTCGTCCGTCACCCGGATGTCCCGTTCGGAGACTTCCACATAGGCGTCCAGCAACAGGGAGTATTGGAATACCTGTGGAGTTTCCATGCACCAGAGGCCTTCCCTGTTTACCTGTTCGGGCAGCGTGAAACGTTCGGAGTCCGCTCTTTTCAGCGTGTCCGTGACGGGGCGGGCGGAGGCCGCCGCTCCACATTCCCTGGCTGTCTGGATGCAGCGGGAGATTTGCTCGACGGTGATGAGGGGGCGCGCACCGTCGTGCACGGCCACCAGCTCCGGTGTGTAAAGCAGGGCGGCCAGTCCGTTCTGCACGGATTCATGGCGTTCCGCCCCTCCGTCCATGCGGGTGATGGGAATGCCCGCTTCCAGGTCTGCGGCGTCAATGGCATGGAAGCGTTCTTCCGGGCAGACCACGACGATTTCCGAGACTTCACGGCAATTGGCAAAGGCGCGGATGCTGCGTTCCAGCACGCGGACCCCGTGCAGCGGGGCCAGCAGCTTGTCAAATCCGGCGCGCCGGGAAGACCCGGCCGCCACAATGATGGCGGCGCAGCAGCTCATGACAGTCTGGCGGATACCATTTGGGCCAGTTCCTTGCCGTTGAACCTGCCCGCGGTACGTTCCTGCATGAGCTTCATGACCCGGCCCATGTCCTTTTTGCCGGAGGCCCCGGTTTCCTGCATGGCGGTTTCCAGGATGGCTTCCACTTCCTCCCTGCCGAGTTCCGCAGGCATGAATTGCTTGAGTACGGTGATTTCCGCTTCCTCCTTGTCGGCCAGTTCCTGGCGTCCGGCGGAGCGGAACTGCTGCGCGGAGTCCTCGCGCTGCTTGATCTGCTTGCGGACTGCGGCCAGTTCCTCCGCCTCGTCCAGCTCCGTGCCCAGGCCTCCCTTGGCGATGGCGGCATTCGTCATGGCCGTCTTGAGGGCGCGCAACGTGTTGAGGGTGACGCTGTCCTTGGCTTTCATGGCGGTTTTCATGCCGTCCATGATTTGGTCTGAAATCTTGCTCATATCCCCATTACCTAAACGCATCCTCCGTTCACTTCAAGCCGTAAATTGAAAAAGCCCGCCAGCGCGGCAGATGCCACGGGCGGACTTGAAAGGCGTGGTGCAGATTGCGGCGGGGCAGTTATTTTTTCCCGCCAATGGGCATGATGTGGATTTTCTTTTCAGTCATGCCCGGTGCCACGATCATGGGACCGTACAGGATGAAGTCCGCCGTCCCTTCAATGGGGCCGGTGGCTACGGGGGCGGAACGGCCCGTCTTCAGGTCCAGCCTGCGTATGGCTTCCGGCTTTTTGTCCTGGGACCAGTCGCTGTAGTAGAGCGCGCCGTCGCGGTAGGCCAGGCCGTCGTACTGTCCCCGTTCCTTGGAGAGTTCCGTTACCTCGCGGGAAATGGGGTTTACGGAAAGGAGCCTTCCGCTGGGCTTGCCTTTTTCATCCGTGGCGTATTCGCAGACGTAGATGACTTTTCTTTCCGGGTCCCAGGCCAGCCCGTTCGGCTTGTGGATGGGCTGTTTGGTCACTAGCTCCCCGTAGGATTTGGATTCCGTATCCACGTAAAATATCTGGTCCGTGTCCGTGGAGGAAACCATGAGCCTGCCGTTGATGAAGGCCAGGTCATTGAGGAATTTCATGCGGGAGGGGGACAAGTCCACGTACCCTTCTATGGCGCCGGTTTTAGCGTCTACCTTGTAAACCATGCTGATGTCCGTGCAGTACAGGAAGCCGTCCTTGTACAGAAGCCCCTTGGGAGCGTTCAGGGTGTCCACGTCCGTGATCTTTTTAGGCTCCGTGGAACCGTAGGGAATGACGCCCAGATAGCCGTCCTTGTCTTCTTCCGTGGGCGTAAGTTTGGCTCCGATGGAGGTGAAGTAGATGTTGCCCTGGTCGTCCGCGGCCACACTTTCGGGATGGCCGTCAATGGAGATGGTCGCTTTTTCCAGGGGCGGGAGCGGCTTGGTGGCGTCCGGCTGTTTTTTGGCGGAAGGCGCGGCCATGGCGCCGCAGGCCAGGCACAACAGGAGGAATGGTATTTTCATGGGCGTGTACAGTGTTTTCAGGGGGGCGGATGTTTATGGCATGGCAAATACCCGGAATCAAGCAAATAGCTTGTTGTCCGGGGAAGGACGGTTCCCTCCCCGCCGCCGGGGGCAGGGGGAAGGAATCAAGGGCCGCTGGTCAGATGGCTCCCTTGTCCGCATCTGCGGGCCGGGGCATGTTTTCCATGCGGATGAAGCGGTTGACCGCATTCAGATAGGCGCGGGCGGAGGCTTCGATGACGTCCGTGGACGCACCCTTGCCCACAACGGGCTTGGGCAGGCCGAAGTCCACATGCACCGTGACTTCTCCCAGGGCGTCCTTGCCTTCGGAAGCGGCGTTGACGCTGTAGCCCTTCAGGGTGCCTTTGCGCTTGGTGATGCGCTCAATGGCCTTGATGACGGCGTCCACCGCTCCGTTGCCCGTGGAGCTGTCTTCAAACTTTTTCCCTTCCTTGACCAGTCCGACCGTAGCCGTGGGGCGGGCGTGGCTGCCTGCCACGAATTGCAGGAAGTCCAGTTCCCAGAGGCCGGAGGAAGCGTGCAGGGAGTCGTCCACAATTGCGGAAAGGTCGTCGTCATAGACAAATTTTTTGGAGTCACCCACTTTTTTGAAACGCTCAAAGACGGTGTTGACTTCCTCCTCCGTCAGCACGTGGCCCAGCTGCTCCAGCCTGGCCTTGACGGCGGCGCGTCCGGAGTGCTTGGTCAGCGGAAGTTCCGTGGAACCCCAGCCGACAGCCTGCGGGTCCATGACTTCGTAGGTTTCCCGGCAGTTGAGGATGCCGTGCTGGTGGATGCCGGAGGAGTGGGCGAAGGCGTTTTCCCCCACGATGGCCTTGGAGCGCTGCACCTGCATGCCGCTCATGCGCGCCACAATGCGGGAAGTGCGGACGATTTCCTTGATGTTGATGTTGTCCCTGACATTGCCGAACTGGTCGGAACGGGTGCGCAAAGCCATGATGACTTCTTCCAGCGCCACGTTTCCGGCGCGTTCGCCAATGCCGTTGATGGTGCCTTCCACCTGCCGGGCCCCGGCGCGGATGGCGGCCAGGGAGTTGGCTACGGCCAGCCCCAGGTCGTTGTGGCAATGCACGGAAATGACGGCCTTGTCGATGTTCGGCACGTTTTCCTTCAGGTGGCGGATGATGCGGTAAAATTCGTCGGGCGTCGTGTAGCCGACGGTGTCCGGAATGTTGACGGTAGTGGCCCCGGCGTCGATGACGGTTTCCACGACCTTGGTCAGGAAGTCCAGGTCCGTACGGGAGGCGTCTTCCGGGGAAAATTCCACGTCCTGGACGAATTTTTTGGCGCAGGACACGCCTTCCGCCGCCATGCGCAGGATTTCCGTTTCCGCCTTCTTCAGCTTGAACTGCATGTGCAGCTTGCTGGTAGCCAGGAAGATGTGGATGCGCGCGCGGTCGCCTGCCGGTTCCAGGGCTCTGGCCGCCGCTTCAATGTCCGCCTTGACGCAGCGGGCCAGCCCGGCGATGCGGCATTTCTTGATTTCCGCGGCGATGGTATGCACCGCCTCAAAGTCTCCGTCGGAGATGCAGGGGAACCCCGCTTCAATGACATCCATTCCGAGTCGTTCCATTTGACGGGCCACTTCCAATTTTTCACGGAGGTTCATGGAAGCTCCGGGGCATTGTTCTCCATCGCGAAGGGTGGTGTCAAAAAAATATACTTGGTCGGACATGATATGTATCAGTTAAGGGCAAATATGATAGTATGCCTGTTCCGTGAAAGCAAGCCCTACGCGGGTAATCTCCGGGCGCCCTCGTTTCAGGCGGATGACAGGGCGTGCCTTTGTCAGCCTGCGGGCGCCTGCTATAGTGATGAGGTGAAAATCAGGTTTTATCTTAATGACCAGGCGGAGCGCACCATGGCTCTGTGGAGCGAATCCCGTCAGGCTTATCTGGTGGCGGATTCCGTGCTGAAGGAAGTGGAAGCCTGCATTTGCGGGGATACCGATTCCACAGGGGAGGAAATGAAGCGGATAGCGGAGTTTTTGGACAATCCGGCCGCCAAGGCCGCCGACCGGGACTGGATGATTGATACGGCGCTTCCCTGTTCCCCGTCCAAGCTGGTGTGCCTGGGCAAGAGCTATGCCGACCACGCCAGGGAATTTGACGGCGCCTCCGTGGAGGAGCCCGCCATTTTCCTGAAATCCACTTCCGCCATCACTTCCTGCTGTGACGTGGTTCTGTACCCTCCCGGCTGCGACAAGCTGGATTATGAAATAGAGCTTGCCGTCGTCATCCGGGATGTGTTGAAGAACGCCACTCCGCAGGGGGCAGCCCGCGCCATCAGCGGCTATACCCTGATGTGCGATTATTCCGAGCGGGCCAACCAGCTTGAGCACGGCGGCCAGTGGACCAAGGGGAAGAGCTACGACAGCTTTGCTCCGGTGGGTCCTACCTTTATTTCCGCGGAGGAACTGGGCGACGGCTCCGGAGTACCCCTGGAATTGAAGGTAAACGGGGAAATCCGCCAGCAGGGCAATACGGACGGGCTGATCTGGCCCGTGCCGGAACTGGTCGCGTACGTCTCCCGCTTCATGACGCTGTGGCCCGGCGACGTTCTTTCCACCGGCACGCCGGGCGGCGTGGGGATGGGAATGAAGCCTCCGCGCTATTTGAAGCCGGGGGACGTGGTGGAGTGGGGCAGCTCCGCCTTCGGCTATGCGTCCCAGGCCGTGGTGATTGACGATGAAGCGTGAGGGGAAATTTTCCGCATTTCCCCGTGTTCCGATTTGACTTGATTAGTTTTCAGGCGTCAGGAAGATGAAAAGGATGAGAAACGTCGTGCCCTACGTGGTGATGGTGACCGGATTGACCGCCGTATTCGTGTGGGCCAAATGGAAGCAGGCGGAGGGACGCGAGGTCCGGGCCGTGTCTGTCGTGTCTCCCGCTCCGGCGGCGGACGGGATCATGCTGATCGATGTCCGGACTCCGGAGGAATTCCATGCCAGACACAGGGACGGCGCAGTGAATATTCCCGTGGATGAAGTAGAGACGCTGGCCCCGCAATTGGTGCCGGACAAGGATACCCTGCTTCTTTTGTATTGCCGCACGGGCAAGCGTGCGGACCGCGCCATGGAAATCCTGAAAAAGATGGGTTACAGCAGGGTGGAGAATTTGCACCGCCTGGATATGTAGGCTTCCTGTCTGAGGCCGTGAAGAGGAAGTTGGAGCCTTTTCTCCTTCTCAGTCATTCTTTTTCAAAAGCTCTATTTTTCCGCGGGAGTCGTTCCCTCCCACGGTTCTTACTTTGGCCCTGATGAGCAGTCCGTTGTTGGCGTGGACGCCTTCAGGCAGGGAGAGCTGGTAACAATTCTCCCGGGACGGTTTTCCTGCCAGTCCGGCGTGGCGGCGGCCGTCTATCATCCTGCCGTCGCCCACTAATTCCACCTGCTCTATTTCCAGGGCATGCCGGCCTGACGTGTACGTGAACCGGACGCCCCGGAGGTTTTTCAGGTCATCCGGAGAGACGGGCCAGGCCACCCATTTCCATTCCGTGGATACTTCCGCCGGAGTCCAGTTGCCGATAGCCGAGCCTGAACCACCTCCTTTCAAGGAGGGAGGGAGCGGTTTCGCTTCCCGGACGTATTGGCGGCATGCCCGGATGATATCGCCGGGGCGGCGCGCGGGGCTCACTCCGTGGGAATGGACCCAGGCTTCTTCCCATGCCTCCATGTCCGGAGCTTTGTCTTTGAGCCTGTTTTGGAAGAAATGCTCCCAGCGCGGCAGGTAATAATCGCGTATGAGGCCGCTCCACAACCTTGCGGCATAGTCGTTTACGGGCGGCCCCCAAATGGTGGCCAGGCGTCTGGCGTTTTCCTCATAGGCGTCTTTTTTCTCCCCGGTTTTTCCGTGGGCCCGGGCAAAGGATATCCAGCGTGACAGCCGCCACGTAGGATGGCTTTCCAGAAGGGCGTCCGCCTGAAGGGCATATTCTCGGAAGTGTGCCATGCACTTCACCGCATGTTCAGGGTTTTGTTCGTCCAAAGCTTCCAGGGCGGCCTGGATGGCCTCGTGCATGCGTATTCCAAGGTAGTGGACCGCCATTTCAACGGCATCCTGCCGGAACAGGGGGGAATGTTCCAGTCCCTCCGTATTGACGAACAAGGCCAGGCCCCGGAGAAAATCTTCACTGGTATCGACGGAACTGCTGCGGGACCCGGGTTTCAACTGCCAGTTGAAACGCGGGTGGTCTTTCAGATTGGAGTAAGCCGTGCTGCGGAAGAGGTTCCAGGCTGTTTTTAACGAATCCGGGCATGCCCCGTACCTGGCCCGGCAATATTTTTCCAGCCATTGTTCCACGTTTTCCCTGCGGTCCCGCCATGCGGCATCCGTAACCAGTTCATAAAGGACGTCATTGTTCTCTATTCCTTCCGGCGCCATGCCCATGCCGGCAAGTTTCCCTTTAGAGGCCGATTCCAGAGCTTCCAGGTGGCCGTTGGCATAAAAATCAATCACGCCCGTCATCGCGCACTTGCCTCCCATGTTGGGAATAACGCTGTACACCCAGGGCTTGTTGAAGAAACCTTTAAATACATCCCAGTTCATCCCGTTGTGCCAGAATGTCTTGTTATAATCCGCAGCCAGGTCCAGAAGAAGCATTTGATCATCCGGAACCTTGCTGAGCAGCGCTTTCAGCGAGTCCGCGTTCCAAATGTGGCGCTGGTATCCGAACATCCATCCCTGCATGACCCAGACTGCATCCGGATTAACGGAGGAAATGGAACGGTACACCTGTTCTCCCAATGCGCTGAGCATTTGATCGCGGGTTTTCGGGTCCTCCGTATTTACGGGAAGCTCCATTTCGTTGAAGGAATCCGCCAGATAGTAAGTGTTTTTTCCGAATTCCTTCTGCCATTCTTCCATGTACAGGCTCCCTATGTGGAGGAAAAGGGGATCTTCCGGAGAAAGGAAATGGGCCGCGTTTTTTTGAGGCCATCCGCCCCAGCCCAAACGGTGAAGTTTTGCCTCCGGATAAAGGCGCCTGATTCCCTGAGGGACAAAGCCGGAGAATGCCGGACAGACGGGTTTCATGCCCAGGGATTTCATCCTGTGGAGGATGTTGTGCTGCATGGCGATCTGGTCCCGGTGCCAGTTGTCGTTCAGGATGCCGTCATGGTTGACAAGATTGCCCATCCTCTGCCACGGCAGATGGGCCGGACCTGTGTAAAATTCATCTATTTCCTTTTGCGTGAGGCCCAGACGCTTCCATACGCGGACGGCAATTCCTTCCGTTGCCGCCAGGGCCAGGGGCATGTCGATGCCGTGCAGGGCCATCCAGTCGATTTCCCGCTCCCAGCGTTCCCATGTCCAGTAGGGCATGGTATAGCCGTAAGTGACGGCATTGAAGTAATAATGATGGCGGAACGGGGAGGCAACCCTGCGCCGGGGGGTATCCGAAATCCGGGCCGGCCAGCGGATGTCCTTGTTATCCCAGGCAACCATGCCCAGTCCGTTTGTTTTGAGAAAATCGTAAAATCCGCGGCAGAGGGCCGTTCCGCTGCTGCCGCGTACGGTCAGGACCCCGCCGGAGGACTCCGTCTCAAAAACATCACAGCCGTTTTCCTGTTTGACGGCTTCCAGCTTGAGTTTGCCGGGGCCGGCTTTCAGGACGGGGACGGTCCGTTCCATGACGGAACGGGCCGCATCCCGTTCTTCCGGTGAAAGGGAGTAGCCGGCATGCATGCAGTATAAGGCCAGCAGCGTACCGAACAAGGTACGCAAAGGAAACGTCGTCATGGTGATGACTACGGAAGGATGAACCTTTTTCTTTTCAGGATTTTCAGCGTCTGTTCCTGATTCCCCGGAAAAGCAAATCCCCCCGCATGGGTGACTGCGGGGGGCGTGCCGGTTCCGTAGGGAAGAATTATTCCGCCTTGGGCTTGGGTTTGGGTTTGCGCGGCGCCCTCTTGCGCGGCGTTTTCACCTTTTCTGCGGGTTTGTCGGCAATGTGAAGGAAGTTGAGCGTTTCCGCCCCGTCCGTCTGCACGGCTTCGATCTTGTCTCCGGCCTTCACGTCTCCACGCAGCAGCGCTTCCGCCAGCGGGTCTTCCAGCAGGCGTTCGATCGCGCGGCGCATGGGGCGCGCTCCGTATTGCGGATCGTACCCGTTCTTGATGATCAGGCTCAGGGCTTCCGGGCTCAGGGACAGGGCGATGTCCTTGGCCTTGAGGCGGGAGATGAGCTTGTCCGCCTCCAGCTGCACGATGTGTTCCAGATCGTCCCGTTCCAGCATGCGGAAAACGGAGATTTCGTCAAAGCGGTTGAGGAATTCCGGACGGAACTGCTTGCGCGCTTCCTCCAGGATTTTTTCCCTCATGGCGGCGTAGTCCGCCTTGTCGGAGGCCATGGCGCCGAAGCCCATGGTGCTCTGCCTCTTGGCGGAGGCGGCCCCCACGTTGGAGGTCAGGATGATGATGGTGTTGCGGAAGTTGATCTTGCGGCCCAGGGAATCCGTCACGCTGCCTTCCTCCAGAATCTGGAGAAGCAGGTTCATGACATCCGGGTGGGCTTTTTCCACTTCGTCAAACAGGATGACGGAGTAGGGCCTGCGGCGGACGGCTTCCGTGAGCTGGCCGCCTTCGTCATGGCCTACGTAGCCGGGAGGAGAACCGATGAGGCGGGACGTGGTGTGTTTTTCCATGTACTCGCTCATGTCCACCTGGATCAGGGCGTCCGCGGTGCCGAACATGATTTCCGCCAGGTTGCGCGCCAGATAGGTCTTGCCTACGCCGGTGGGCCCCAGGAAGAGGAAGGAGCCGATCGGGCGGCGCGGGTCCTTGATGTCCGCGCGGCTGCGCCGCAGGGCGCGGGCGATGGCGGAGGCCGCCTCGTCCTGGCCGATGACTTTGCTTTTCAGTTCTTCCTCCATGCGGAGAAGCTTGGTGGTTTCCTTTTCCTCCATCCGGGCCAGCGGAATGCCGGTCCATTTGGCGAGAACGGCCATCACGTCTTCTTCCGTGACGGGGACATAGTTGGTTTCGTAGGACGTGCGCCAGGCGTCCAGCATGTTCTGGAGTTCCCTGCCTGCCTGCTTTTCTTCGTCGCGGATATGGGCCGCTTCTTCAAAAAGCTGGGCGCCCACGGCCTGGGTCTTGCGCTCCTTGAGTTCTTCAATGCGGGTTTCCATCTGGCTGATGTTGTCCGGCCGGGTCATCTGGGAGACGCGCTTGCGCGCACCGGCTTCGTCCAGGATGTCGATGGCCTTGTCCGGCAGGAAGCGCCCCGTCAGGTAGCGGTGGGAGAGCTTGGCAGCGGCTTCCACGGCCTCCTTCGTGTAGTGCACCTTGTGGTGTTCCTCATACTTGGGCTGGATGCCCGCGAGTATCTGGATGGTGTCCTCCACGGAGGGTTCCCCCACCTGCACCTGCTGGAAGCGGCGTTCCAGGGCGGCGTCCTTCTCAATGTGCTTTCTGTACTCATTGAGCGTGGTGGCGCCTATGGCCTGGAGCTCCCCGCGGGAGAGGGCGGGCTTGATGATGTTGGAGGCGTCCATGGAGCCTTCCGCGGAACCGGCGCCCACGATGGTATGCAGTTCGTCGATGAAGAGGATGACGTTGCCTTCCCGGCGTATTTCGTCCATCACGGCCTTGAGCCGTTCTTCAAACTGGCCGCGGTACTTCGTGCCCGCCACCATCAGCGCCAGGTCCAGGGAAATGACCCTCTTGCTGCGCAGGAGTTCCGGAACGTGGCCCTGGGCTATTTCCTGGGCCAGTCCTTCCACGATGGCGGTTTTGCCCACCCCGGCTTCTCCCAGCAGAACGGGGTTGTTCTTGTTCCGTCGGCACAGAATCTGGATGACGCGCTCGATTTCCGAGGAGCGGCCGATGACGGGGTCCATCTTGCCGTCGCGGGCAAGCTGGGTCATGTCGCGGCCGAACGCCTGGAGGGCGGGCGTCTTGGACTTCTGCTGCCTGGAATAGGCGGGGGTTGCGGGTTCGTCCGACGGGATGGCGGAGGAGTCGTTTTCCTCTTCCTCGTCATCGTCGTCCGGAATGATGTTGTCTTCGTCCGCGTCCATCTGGTACTTGGGCGTGAGCACGTCCAGCAGTTCCCGGCGGGCCTGTTCCAGGTCAACGCCGAAGTGGCGCAGAATCTGTCCTGCCACGCCGTCGCCGTCCCGGATGAGGCCCAGGAGAAGGTGTTCCGTTCCCACATAGGTGTGGTTGAGTTCCTGCGCTTCCCTGTTGGCCAGGGCCAGGACCTTGCGCACCCGGGGGGTGTAGGGGATGTTGCCTTCGGCCTGGGGTTCCGTGCCCCGGCCTATCTGCTGCTCCACCTGCTGGCGCACGGCGTTGAGCTCCACCCCCAGGTTTTCCAGGATGGTGACGGCCACGCCCTTGCCCAGCTTGAGAAGGCCGAGAAGAAGGTGTTCTGTTCCTATATAGTGATGATTGAAGCGGTCCGCTTCCCGGCGCGCGTGCGCCAGTACTTGTTGCGCCCTGGGCGTAAAGTTATTCATATATGTTATGGAAAATGTTTCTTGGTTGCATTAGCTTCCGGAAAGTTCCTTCCGGATGATGTCCGCGCGGATCTGGTCCCTGTCTTCCGAGGTTGTCTGCTCCGTGGTGGACAGGCGCGCCAGGTGGGCCGGCTGGATGTTGAGTATGGTTTTATTGACGTGTTTCAATGCCTGGTGGGAAAAGATGTCCAGAGACGCTCCCATGCGTAGGAAGGAAAGCAGTCCCAGCGCCTCCTGGGTGGAAAGCAGGGTGGCGTTGGTCAGGAGCCCGTAGGCGCGGGAAACGCGGTCCTTCACCTGGAGGGAGGCGGACTGGAGCAGCTTTCTGCGGGCGTTCCATTCCTGATGCGCCAGGTCGGACGTGAACCGGGTCATGCGTTCCACGATTTGTTCCTCGCTGTCTCCCAGCGTGGACTGGTTGGAAATCTGGAACAGGTTGCCGGTGGCTTCCGTGCCTTCGCCGTACAGGCCGCGCACGGTGATGTTGAGCTGCACGGCCGCCTGGACGACCTGCTGCATCTGTTCGGAGATGACCAGGCCGGGCAGGTGCATCATCACGGAGGCCCTCATGCCCGTGCCCAGGTTAGTGGGGCAGGCGGTGAGGTAGCCCAGGCGCGTGTTGTACGCGTACGGGAGCTTGGCTTCCAGCCCGGAGTCTATCTTGGACACGGCGTTCCATGCCTTTTTGAGCTGGATGCCGGGAAGGATGTACTGCAGGCGCAGGTGGTCCTCCTCATTGAACAGGATGCTGGCATTCTGGTTGCGGGAAATGAGCACGGCGCAGCCTTCCGAACGGGCGGCCAGCTCCCGCGAGATGAGGTGGCGCTCCACCAGCAGCTGCTTCTGCTGCTGGTTCAGTTCGGAAAGTTCCGCGTAATAGCCGCCCTTCATGGCGGGGAGCTGGCGCGCCTCTGCGGAGGTAAGGGCCAGGGTGTCCGCGCGCTGCTGGCGCGTGGCCCAGCCGGGGAAGGGGGTAGCCGTCAAATTCCGGGCCAGGCGGATGCGGGAGGTGAGCACGATGTCGTGCTCGTCTTTGGATTCCACCATCCACTTGGCGGGATTATTGAGTAAATCGTCAAAGAGCATGAATGTTAATTGGTCGGCGTACGCAGTTGTTTGATTTGATCGCGCAGCTTGGCCGCCCGTTCATAATCTTCCCTTGCTACTGCCAGAGAGAGTTGTTGTTCCAGGTCGCTGATGGTTTGGGTTTCCGTTTCACGTTTTTCCGCTCTTGCGGGCGTTTTGCCGTGGTGGTGGGAGTCCGGCTGTATCTGGGCCAGGAGGGGCAGGATTTCTTCTTCAAAGACGTTGTAGCACTCGCTGCATCCCAGGCGCCCCACGTTCTTGTAGTCCTGGAGAGTAAAGGAGCAGATGGGGCAGTTGGTCAGGGGAAGGGACTGAAGCGCCGGAATGGGCGCGGGAGAGTCCTCCCCTCCCTTTGTGCCGAATTGCCCCTGAAGGTTCGGAAACAGTTTTTCCGCCAGATCAAAGGCGTCCGGGTCCAGCAGGCCCCGCTCCTGGGCGCATTTGGCGCAGAGGCAGAATTTGGTGGACTTGCCGTTGATGATCTGTGTCAGGAACACCGTTGCCGGTGCAGAGCATATCTCACATTTTTTCACAACCCGCATTATAAGCCCGCGCCCTGTTTTGGACTAGAAGACTGCGTGTCATGGATTGTCATGAAAAAGGGTCTTCTTATTGTAATGGGGATGATTTCTTTCCGCGCTGCTTGAGCAAACCGCATCTGGAAGAATACAAATACGCTATGCAGAAGATCACGCCCAGCACCAGAATGATGGTTGCCCCCAGGTGCCAGCCCAGCGGGAAGGAGAGGTAAAAGGCGAGCACGGAGCCGAGCGCCCCGATCAGTCCTCCGCCCCAGAAAAGGTGGGAAGGCTTGTTGGTGAGCATGTACACCGTGGCGGCGGGCCCTACGAGCAGCCCCAGCGTCAGAAAGGCCCCCACGGCCTGGAGGGAGGAGACCAGCACCAGGATGATGAGGGTGAAAATGCCGTAACTGATCAGCCGGGAGGGAATGCCCAGGGTGGTGGCGATGTCCGGGTCGAACAGGTAAATCAGGATGGGGCGCCGGAAAAGCAGCAGCGTCAGCACGCTGGCGGCGCTAATGGCGAAGGCGATCCACAGGTCGGAGTCCGACAGGCTCATGATGGAGCCGAACAGCCAGTCGTCTATCTTCTGCTGGAGGCCCAGACGGACCAGGACGATGAAGCCGGCGGCAAACGCCGTGGTATGCAGGATGGACAGGGCGGTATCCTGGTTCAGCCTGGACGTGCGGGACACGAACAGGGAGCCCAGCCCCACCAGCAGGGCGGCCACCACGGCCCCCAGCAGCAGGCTCCAGCGCGTCAGGCCGAACATCAGCACGGCCACCGCGATTCCCGGCAGCAGCGCGCAGGAGAGCGTGCCGATCTGCAGCGCGGATTTTTTCAGGATCACCAGCCCGCTGACGAAGCCGTTGGCAAAGCCGATCATGAGACACGCCAGCAGGGAGCGCTGGGCGATGGGTTCCCGGAGAAATTGAAGAAAGTCGTCCATAACGTGAAAAATTGTCCGGTCAGGCGTTCATTCCGTATGTTTCCCGTATCCGTTCCGGGGAAAGCACCTCCTGCGCCGGACCGAAGGCGACCAGGTCGCGGTTCATGAGCAGGACCGTATCGAAGATTTCCGCCGCCGTGTTCAAATCGTGGTGGGAGGCGATGACCAGGCGTCCTTCCCCGGCCAGGGAATCCAGCAGGCGTCCCAGGGACTGGCAGGCGGGGGCGTCCAGCCCCGTGAACGGTTCGTCCAGCAGGAGGACGTGCGCTTCCTGCGCCAGGGCGCGCGCCAGGAAGGCTCGCTGCTGCTGGCCGCCGGAAAGCTCGGAAATCTGGCGTTCCGCCAAGTGCTCCAGACCGAGCACGTGCAGGGACTTTTCCACAATCTCCCGGTCGTGCCCGGAGAATTTTTTCCACAGTCCCAGGGCCGGGTAGCGGCCCATTTCCACGAGGGCGCGCACGGTGATGGGGAAGGACCAGTCCACGTCGGAGCGCTGAGGCAGGTAGGCGATTTCCCTCGGCATGTCATGAAGGGGGTTCCCGTTCCACAGAATGTTGCCGGCATCCGGATGAATCAGCCCCGCCAGCGCCTTGATCAGGGTGGATTTTCCCGCGCCGTTGGGCCCCATCAGGGCCAGCGTGTGCCCGCAGGTGATGGAAAAGCCGATGTCGTGGAGGGCGAGCAGCCTGCCGTAATACACGGTGACGTTCTCCACATCCAGGCGGTGGCGCTCCGGATGGCTGGCGTGGGCGCCCCAGCAGATGTGGTCCTGGGCGCAGTGAGGGGAGGGGGCGCTTATTTCCATGAGAAGGAGTACGTATCGTTCAATGAAGGGCCGAAAGACCACTGGGTGGCGGAAGCGGCCTGCCTGCCTTCCGGTTCCAGTTCCAGCGTCACGGGAGTGTCCGGCGTGCCTTCCGGCCATTGGGCGGAAACGGTGAGCGTGGCGGAACTTCCCTTCAGGGGAAGGCGGCACTCCACTTCTTCATGCAGCCCCGGATTCTCCGCCTTCCAGAGAACGGCGTCCCCGGAGGCTATGGAAATGTTCCTGGGCCGGTGGGCGCATTTGACCGTGATGACGGTGGGAACGCCCGGCGCGGCAGTCTCCTGGGCGGGATGCGGGACGGCCTGTTCCGCCGGAGTGCCGGAAGTCATCTTGTAAAGAGCCAATCCCAGCAGGACGGCCCCCGCCAGGGCGGGAAAAAACTGTCTCAGGGGGGAACTGGTCATGGCTTCCGGGCCGGGGAAAGGGCTTCCTTGATAATCTGGACGTTCTGTTTGAACATGCTTTCAAAGTCGTGCCCGTCCGGGGACAGGCCGTCCGTATTGACGGGCTTGGCGACGGAGATGTTCAGGGACTTGGCTATTTCATTCAGACTCTTGGGATTGGAGGAGTATTCCGGAAAAACGGCCTTCACCTTCGCTTCCCGGAGTTTTTTCAGCGTGGCCGCCAATTGGGCGGAATTCCCCTCGTCTTCACGGCTCACCCCCTGCATGCTGATGCTGCGGAAGCCGAATTCCCGGCAGAAATGGTTCATGGCCGCATGGCCGGTCACCAGGATGCGGTCCGCTTCCGGGATGCCGGAAAGCTCCGTTCTGGCCCAGGCGGAAAGGCGGTTCATCTTCCGGTTCCATTGGGAAAGCCCGGCTGCGTAATCCTCCTTGTGGGCCGGGTCCATGTTGGCGAGCACGGCGGCCAGGGTGCGCGCGGCCCTCTTCATGTTGGCGGGGGTGTGCCACCAGTGGGGATCGTTGGGGCCGTGGGAGCAGGAGCCGTCTTCCGCATGGTCGTGATGGTCGTGTTCCGCGGAATCAGCGGCTACGGGCACGTCCGGAATGGATGCCCCCAGGTCCAGGATTTGCGCCCGGGAGCCCAGGGCGTCTTTCAGCCGTGGAAGGTACGGCTCCAGATTCTTGCCGGAGGCCAGCACCAGCCGCGCCTGTCCCGCCGCGGCAATATCCTGCGGCGCGGGCTCGAAGCTGTGCAGGTTGCCGTTGGGTTTCAGCAAATCCGTGACCTGGACGTGGCTGCCGCCCAGGGCGCGCGCCATGTCCCCCAGCACGGGGTGCAGGGCCGCGATCTTCAAGGCGGGGGCCTCCTGGGCGCCCAGAGTACAGAACAGGCCCAGAAGACACAGAAAAGGAATTAAAACGCGCCGGAGCATGCCTTCCATTATGGTGCGCCCGGCAGGGGATGCAATGGTCAAATTTGTCTTCCAAAGTGAGATGACGCTAACTTTGGCGCGCCTTTCCTGCGTTCTTTCTTTTGCCCCTCATTTTCAAATTGAACTTCTGGTACAGGAAGGAGGAAACGAGCACGATGAAGGCCAGGCCCACGAGCGCGCCCACCCGGTAAAGCTGGCTGAGGCTGGAAATGTCGTAGCACACGGCCTTGAGCAGCGTGATGCCCAGCAGGGCGAGCCCCGCCATGCGCACCCTGGCGGACCTGATGTCGAACCCCGCGGCGATCAGGCACAGAGCGAACAGGCTCCAGGCCAGGGAGATGGTTAGGTCCTGCGCCAAGCTGCGGCCGAACTGGATCAGCAGCGGATGGTCCCCCGGCGCGGCAAACCCGCAGGAAATCTCCATGTTCATCCAGATGAAAAGCAGGATGGCTCCGAAAATGTTCAGGGAAGGAATGAGGAAGCGGAGTCCGGAACGGCCGCCGGTGAGGCGGGGCATCACCTTTTTCTGCATCCACCACGCGCCGGCCATGCAGCAGAACACCAGCGTGGCGTATGTCAGGCGCAGTTCCGGCATTTGGCCCGGATCAAGCTGGGAAACCGTCTTGAACAGGCCGCTGTGGATGAACATGGCCGCCAGCAGGAAAAAGCCCGTCCAGGCCAGCTTGGCCTGGGGAAACTTTCCGCACAGCAGCAGGAGCGCGAAACCTTCCAGGGACCAGGCCAGGGTCAGCGGCGTTTCGCTCCACTGGAAGCCGATGGCCAGGGTCAGCATGCCGATGGCCGTGCCGTAGTAAAAGGTGAGGACGGCGGACCGCTTCAGCAGTGTTTCGAAAGGAAGCCTTTGCAGGTACAGAGCCGTCAGGAAGGGGGAGACGGCGCAGAGAAGAGCGGCGGTGGAAGCCCAGAACCGGGTGGAGACGGGATGGTGGGACATTCCGTACTGGAACCAGACAAAATAGAAAAGAGGGACGCACAGGGCGGAGGCGCTCCAGGCCAGCAGTCCGTCGCGGAAGCGCCGGATCACGAACGAAGGAAGCAGGAACAGGAACGCGAAGACGAAAAACGGCACCCAGGGATGGAATTCCTGATGCCATGCCGCCAGAGCAAAACCGCCTACGGCCACCATCAGGGCCTGTCCCCGGCTGTGCCGGACGGCCATCCAGCAGAAGACGCCCGCGATCAGTATGGCGTAAAAGGGAAGCGGGGAATTCGGCCAGATGATCGGAAGCCACGCCAGGGCCGCCGCCGTGAAACAGGAGATTCTGACACCCGGATGCAGGTCGGCCAGGCAGGCCCCTCCGGACAGGGTGCGGGCGGACAGCACCTTGTAGGAAGCTGCGATCATGAATATGCTGAATATTCCGCGGAGAAGCTCGGAAAACCAGGGGAAATTTTCCGGTTTGGGATGTTCCGTAAAGGAGGCGCACAAGTAGCAAACGGTGAAGATGCCCACCGGCAGGAACCAGGACCAGTAGGTGCTCCTCGCCCTGGCCAGCGGAAAAAGGGCGACCATCGGGAACATCCCGGCCAGGAGCAGAAGCGCCCGGGAGGAAGAGGAAAGAGCCAGGGGATTGCCTTCCGCCTGCATCCGGAAAGCCGTCAGGCACGCCACGGCAATCGCCCCGAAAGCCAGCAGGAATGAAGAGCTTCCCGTGCCGGGGGCCTTCTTCTCCTGCCGGATGCCGGAGTACAGGCCGCAGCCGCAGTAGAGGAGCAGCGTGCAGAGGGAAAGCAGGGTGACGGCCGGAACGTGTCCGTTCGCGTTGTATTCGTCAAACCAGCCCATCAGCAGCAGCGTATAGGACGCGAGGCCGATGGCTCCCACTTTCGTCCAGCGCGTGAAGGCCAGCACGGAAACCAGTCCCGCGTTCAGAAGGGTCATGTACAGGAACAGGGAAACCGTGTGGTCCTGCCCAGTGGACAGGATGACCGGCGTGAGAAAACCGCCGATGATGCCCAGAACGGCAATGACCTGGAAGCGGAGCCGCACGGCCAGGACGAACGCAGCGGCCGTGGTGGCGGCCAGCAGAAGGGCGGAAACTGCCGTATTGAAAAAGGGCAGCGCATAAAACATGCGGCCCGCGCAGGTGGCCAGGTACAGCACCAGAATGCCGGTGGCGGTCAGGGTGCCGGAAAGGGTGGGGTATCTTTTCTTCAGGCGCGAGAGGCCCGTCCCCAGCAGGGCAAAGGCCGTCAGGTAGGTGAGGACGATTCTCCATTCCGGAGAAATCAATTCATTGTCAATGCTGTATTTGACAAAGAAACCCGTTCCCAGAAACAGGATGAATCCGCCGATCCAGGAAAGCAGCTTGGCTCCTATGAAATATTCCCAGGAAAAGGCGGGGGAAACGGCTGCCGGCTGTCTGGCCTTCCGGGGTGCGGGAGCGGAGGTCTCATAGGGGATGATGGCCGTGGCGGCCCGTGGCGGGGATGGCACGGGGCGCGGTGTGGCGGCTCCCGGTCTTGCAGCGTTCTGGGGTGTGCTGCCCGTAACTGATTTGCCATAGCGCATATGCATGTCCATATGCGCCTTGATTTCGGCAAGTTCGTTTTCCAGCTTGCGTATCTTGTGTTCCAGGGAAACGACCTGGCAGGCCTTCACAAACGTGAAAACCATGCCGGAAAGAAGGGCCAGCACAAGCAGTAAAATGAAAATTTCCATGGGGAAGGGGGGTAGGGAGAATGTATTCTACATGGGAAAAACGGGACTGCAAGACGCAAAAGGGGACATGTCCGGCTCCCGTGAAGATGCGGAATGATGCCGGCCGGGGCACGGTCTGCGGATGTCTTCTGTTCCCGATGACAGGATTGATTTTTCACAATCATTTAAAAACAAAGAGCAGAGGGTTTTGTCCCCTGGAAGGATGACTCAATGCAGTTTTTTTGCTGTTGTGGGCGCATAACGGATTTGCGTACCCTGCCGTACGCATTCACGTGCAAAAAAATTATGAAAATTACGATTCCTTTTTTATTGCGCCGCGGCCTGCTTGCGGGCTTCTTCCTGTCTTTTTCCGCCTCCGGGGCGGACTATACCGTGGACGCCTCCCAGTCCTCCGATCCTGGACGGAAGGTGTACCGGACCCTGGCGGAACTGGCCTCTGCCGGAGTTCTGGCAGCGGGAGACACGGTCATTCTGAATAACGACGATTCCAGCCTCACTTCCAGTCTGTCCGTTCTGGTCAATTTCCGCTCCAATGATCCGGAAACGCCGCGTACCGTGAATCTGTCCGGATTGGGAAATGCGCCTTTGTTTAATCCGGCCACAGGCAATTACACGCTGGGTATGGAATCCGTCGTCTTTTCCCATGCTCCGGCCAGAGTGTTTCTTTACCTCGGCAGCTCCAGCTCTGCTCCCATCTCCTTAAAAATTTCCGACAACGCCACTTTTACGGGAAATGATAGTGCCGCCAGCGGTTCTGCCTCCCGCTACGGAGGGGTGATTTGCCTATACTCATCCGCGGCTGCCGCGCTGATGATGGGAAACAACGCCACGTTCTCCTATAATCACGCTGCCGGCAATGGGGGAGCGATTGGCGTGCACTCACACGGCAACACCGCTGCGCTGACCATAGGGAACAACGCCGTATTCACCGGGAATTACGCTTCCAACAACGGCGGAGGAGCGATTCATGTGTACGGGGCAACCGGTTCCGCAGCGGTTATAGGAGACAACGCGACATTCACCGGCAATTATCTTTTAGGAGGCTATAGCGGCTCCGGGGGAGCCATTTACGTCGTCATGCCGGACAGCACCAAATACGGTGGAAACAGCCTTGTCATGGGCGCCAACGCCGTGTTTTCCGGGAATTATGTTTCCGGCCGCTACAGCACCGGCGGAGCGATTGCGCTTTCCTCCTCATCCCGTTCGGAAACTTCCACGCTGGTTCTTGGCCCCGGCGCCACGTTTACGGGGAATTACGTTTTTTCTTCCGCCGGCCCCTCCTACGAGAGTATATGTTCCGGCGGAGCGATTTACATAGTTTCATCAAGATATTCGAACATTACGGTGCAGGACGGCGCGACCTTCACCGGCAATTACGCGGGGACCAAAGGCGGGGCCATCCTTGTGCAAGGCAGCTACGCAGGCAGTTCCAGCCAGTTCCTGGCTCTGACCCGTGACGTTCTTTTCAGCGGCAACATGACCGGCGGCACGTTCACCCAGAACCCGAACGGTTCCTTCTCCGTGGAAAACGGTATTGCCAACGCGATCCATATGGGAGGCGATCAGAGCATCCAGCTGGCCGCTGCCGAAGGCAGGCAGGTCCGTTTCAACGATCCCGTCACCAGTGCGGCCCTGAGTCTCAGCGGAGAAAACATCGCCTTTTCCATCAACCGGTACACGGACGGTGACAATCCCCGCACCACCGGCGGTACGGTCATCTTCAGCGGGGAGCTCTACCAGGGGGAAGACTCCCATCTGGTTGCCAGCCGTTATAACAACTTCAAGGGGCAAACCACTCTTTACGGGGGCACCCTCGTTTTGGAACACAACGTGGTCTTCGGCAATGCCGACCTGAGGGAGGACACTTCCATGACCCTGCAGGACGGCACCCTGGAAATCACCGGCGGCAGCACGGTCAACGCCGCCTCCTTCACCGTCTCCCATGCGGATATCGTCCTGCGTCCGGGAACCAGCGCCTTCATCAATGCCAGGGACGTGGATATTTCCCACGGCTTCATCTTCGACATGCGGAAGCAGCTCCCGGGGGCTTCTTCCCCGCAGTCCTCCCACGGAATTTCCATCTCGGCGGCGGATTCCTTCACGCTGGGCGGTTCCGTCGGCATTCTGGACAACGGCGTATCCGCCGACTACTTTTATGCGGACAATTCCTGGGCGCAGGAGCGCGTCTTCGTTGTACTTACGGACTCGGACAAGACGCATGAAGGCGACTTCTCCGGCCCTTATTCACTGGCCACGGGTTCCGAGCAGGTGGACAGCCCCTATGCCTACACGGGCACCTGGAGCCACCAGTGGCTGGACGCGGACGGCGACGGCTTTGCCGAACAGCTCCGGCTTGTCTGGACGCCCACGCCCGGGGAAGAGACCATTCAGGACATCCTGCCCGAACTGGCCGGCGACATGACCCTGAACTCCATGTGGTCCTCCGCCTCCAACGCCCTCGGCATGTCGGACGCCGCCCTCGGCAGCCTGGACGCCCTGCGCTTCCTGACGGGTCCGGAAAACAACTACTGGGTCAAGGGCCTGGGAGATTTCCTCTTCCATGCCACCGAAGGCGGCCGGGACGGCTTCGACTACAACGGCGGCGGCTATGCCGTGGGGGCGGACCGCAGGGTGGCGAAGAATACCATCCTAGGCCTGGGATTCGGCGACCTGTACGGCAGGTTGTACAGCCGCAGCTTTGTGGGCGACATCGGCCAGCAGACCCGCATCGCCATGCTCTATGGAGGATGGTACAAGGACCTCGGCAGAAAGGACGCTCTCATGGTGACGGCCTCCGCGGGCTACGGCTGGACGGCCAACAGGATGAACTCCTTCCATACCGGCGGATGGTCCCGCGGAAAATGGACCAACCGCACCCTGGCCGCCACCCTCAACGGAAAGTGGAGCCGCCGGGTGAGTGAGGTTCTGGCGGTGGATTTCATGCTTGGGCTGGAATACACGGACGTGACCCAGGGTTCGTTCACGGAGACGGGTTGGGACGCGCGCCGTTTTGAAAAGGGGCACTTGAAAAACCTGTCCCTGCCTGTGGGCGTGGGGCTGACCTGCCGCAGCGAACTGAAAGGAAGGGAATGGATCAACAGCGTGGCGGTGAGCTACCTGCCCGATGTGTACCGTGAAAACCCGAGCGCGCCTGCCCAGCGCCTGCTCAACGGTTACCGCTGGGAAGCCAGGGGAACCGCGCCCGACCGGAATGCGGTGAGGGTGAATGTGGCCAGCACGCTGCAATTGAATGCGCGCTGGAGGGCGTACGCGGGATACGAGTTTGAGGGAAGAAACAAGGCTGTGGCGCACCGGTTCAACGCGGGTGTGAGTTTCGCCTATTGACGGCAGCCTGAAATGTTCTCCGGTCCCTTTTTCCCAGGGAGAAGGGCCGGATGGCGGCTCCCGTGATCGTGATGTTCCGGGAGGGATTCTGGAGGCATGGACGGCGCGTTCGTCCATGCCTCCTTATTCTCTCCTGTTGGCATGCCGCAGGCGGATACGGACGGTTTTTTCTTGAGATGGGCACTCATTTCTGATTCCATTACCGAGCATTATCATGAATGGTTTTCAACTTCTTCAATGTGGCTTTGGCGTGGCGGCCCTGCTGGCGGGCCCCGTCATGGGCGCGCCCGCCGTTTATCCCGTTCCCCAGCAATCCAAACTGTCTTCCCAGACGGCGGCTTTCTCCGGGAAGCCGGCCGTCGTGGTGCGTTCCGCTAAAACGCAGGGTGACAAACTGCTGGCCGGCGTGCCGGAAAAATCCGGCGCGTACAAGCTGGTGGTCTCCCCGCAGGGGAAGGTGGGCATCGGCGCCCATGACGAGCGCGGGGCGTTTTACGCCATGCAGACATTGCGCCAACTGGGCAAAAAGACTGGAAACGGCGACGCCGTAATGCTGCCCGTGGGGGAAATCACGGACTGGCCGGACATTGAATTCCGCGGCACGGTGGAAGGATTCTACGGCACCCCCTGGAGCCATGAAGCCCGCCTGAGCCAGCTGCGCTTCTACGGGCAGAACAAAATGAACACCTACATTTACGGCCCCAAGGACGATCCCTACCATTCCTCCCCGCACTGGCGGGATCCCTATCCCGCGGACCAGGCCGCCCAAATCAAAGAGCTGGTGAAAGTGGCCCGGGAAAACCACGTGGACTTCGTCTGGGCCATTCACCCCGGCAAGGACATCAAGTGGACGGAGGAAGACATGAACAACGTCATCAAAAAATTTGAGATGATGTACAAGCTGGGCGTGCGCTCCTTTGCCGTGTTCTTTGACGACATCTTCGGGGAAGGCACCAAGGCGGACAAACAGGCCCTCCTACTGAACAAGATCAACAACGAATTCGTCAAGGCCAAGAAGGACGTCACTCCCCTGGTCATGTGCCCCACCCAGTACAACCGCGGCTGGGCGGACGACGAACCGGGCACCTACCTCGACATTCTGGGCGAACAGCTTGACCCCTCCGTCCATATCATGTGGACGGGCAACTCCGTGTGCCATGACATCACGCTGGAGGGCCAGGAATGGGTGAACAAGAGAATCAAGAGGCCGTCCTACGTCTGGTGGAACTTCCCCGTGACGGACTATTGCCGCTCCAACCTGTGCATGGGTCGCGTTTACGGACTGCCCCAGGAATCCGGGTCACGGGAATCCATGAGCGGGCTGGTCTCCAACCCCATGGACAAGCCGGAAGCTTCCAAGGTAACGCTCTTCGGCATTGCCGACTACGCTTGGAACATCGACGGCTTCAAGTCGGACAAAGCCTGGAAGGAGGGCGTCGTGCGCCTGTACCCGCAGGCGGCGGAGGCCATGCAGGCATTTGTGGACCACAACTCCGACCAGGGCTCCAACGGGCACGGCTTCCGGAGGGAGGAATCCGTGAACATAGCCCCCGTGGTCAACCGTGTGCTGGAAGCCGCCCGGGAGGGCAAGGTGGTGAAATCGGACACAGCCCTGCTCAAAAAGGAATTCTCCCACATGGCCGCCGCCGCTCCCGTCATACGGGAAAAGGTGGACAACCCCCGCCTCATGAAGGAAATTGGCGCCTGGGTGGACGCCTTTGAACAACTGGGCATGGCCGGGCAGCACGCCGTGGCCGCCCTGGAAAACAGCAGCCCCAGGGCAGCCGTGACGGACCTGGTGAAAGCCACGCAGGCGCTTGCGGCCATGGACCGCATCTCCCAGCAGCACAACCAGCAGGGGCAATTGTACCGTTCCGCGGTGAAAACCGGTTCCCGCGTGATGACGCCCGCCGTCAATGAACTGGCGGACATCGTTTCCAGGAAAATCTTCCCGTCCCTTTCCGGAACGCCCGCCCTCTCTCCCAAGCCTCTGGTGAAAGGCGGCAGCATGGACAAGGCGGAACTCTTCTGTGACGGGGACCGCGGCACCTTCTGGCATTCCGGAGCCTATGGACAGCCGGGGGACTGGTACGGCGTGGACTACGGCATGGCTATCCCCGTCAGGAGCGTGGAAGTGCTGATGGGCCGCAATGACAAGGACGGCGACTACGTGGCCAAAGGACAGCTCGAAGCCACCCAGGACATGAAAACCTGGAAACCCCTGGGACCGGAAACCTCCGGCATGCAGGTGGCGTGGCAGGCGCCCAAGCCCGTTTCCGTCCGCGCCGTGCGCTACTGCGTCATTGAACCTAAAAAGACGGACAACGGCCGTGGCGTATGGACGGCTATTCGTGAAATCTCCGTGAATGCGCCGCCCGCCGCCCGCGCTTCCTCCAATGTGGCGGGGCTGGAAGGCGTTTCCGTGCAGAAATCGGACAAAATCGTGCGGATCAACCGCGTGATGGAAACCCACAAGATGAAGCCCGGAGAATTCATCGCCCTGGACCTGGAAGGGCCCACGGACGCCACCTGGCTGGAAATCAACCTGGAACGGGATGACGTGAACTCCTGGGCGGAAGTGGTGCTGGACGTGGAAGGGTCCGCCAAGCCCGTGGTGCAGAAGCTGGACAGGCAGGGCCAAAACTTCATTGCCAAGGCCAACCAGCTTCCCAAGGGCATCAAGGGCATGAAATTGGTCAACAAGAGCGGCAAGGAACAGGACGTGGTGCTGAACATGTTCAAATTCGACGTCCCCCCCGCCGATCCCGGAGCGAACCTTGCCGCCCTGAGCGACAGGAACTTGAAAGCGGTGTACCGTGCGGACAAGCCTCTGGACGTGGTGATTCCCAATCTGGACAACCCCAGGGCGACCAAACTCGTTGTGGTAGGGTCTGCGGCATACGCGGTACAGGCCCGCAGGGGTGAAGGCGCGTGGACGTCCGTAGGCAAGAAGGCCGCGGGAGCCGGAGCGGCGGAATTCGCCATTCCCGCCGGGACTACCGCCGTGCGCCTGTTCTACAACGCTCCTCAGAAGGATGCCGTGATCAATGAAGTGATCTTCTCTTCCAAAAAATAGGCGGTTTTATCCGTCTTCCGCAGGGCCGCCCGGATATTCCGGCGGCCCTGCTGCGTACCGGCATGACGGCTCCGGCAGGCGGCCGGACCGGAATGGTGAGAAAAAGACCGGGCGTGGCCGGATGCCTTTTCCATGCCTCGTAAAAACGGCCCGGAACTCTTCCGCGGAAAGGGCGCGGGGAATGGGGAGCGCATTCAAACGGCCAGCCCTGCCGGGTACATTCGGCAGCCGTCCCGGCTGAAACATTCGGAAACAACCTTGACCCTGTTGGCCGGAGGGTTAAAATATTGACATGACACCCGGCTTTCATTGGACTCTGCGCCCCTCCGTGAAGGAGGACGATCCGGCCCTGAAAGCTTTCCCCGCGGCACTTCCCCTGCTGGTCAAGCAGCTCCTGCTCCAGCGCGGATTCAAGGGAGGCGCGGAAACGGAACTGTTTCTGGAACCCAGGCTCTCCCACCTGAGCGATCCCTTCCTGATGGGGGAAATGGGCGCCGCCGTGGAACGCATCTTCCGGGCCGTGGACGCGGGGGAAACCGTGTGCATCTACGGGGACTACGATGTGGACGGCGTCACCTCCGTGGCTTTACTCAGGGCCATTCTGATGGCCTATGACCTGGACCCCCAGTACTTCATTCCCGTCCGTTCCCGCGAAGGCTACGGCCTGAGCGAAGCGGGCATGGAACGCTGCCTGTGCGAATGCTCGGACAAGCCCAGCCTGCTCATTACGGTGGACTGCGGCACTTCCTCCGTCAGGGAGGTGGACATGCTCAACAAGCGGGGGATAGACGTCATCATACTGGACCACCATGAGGCGGGGCCGCAGGGCAGGCCGGACGCCGTGGCGGTGGTCAACGCCAAAATAGAGGAAAACAGCCCGTACACCTACCTGTGCAGCGCGGGCGTGGTCTTCAAGCTGGCGCACGCCCTGCTCAAGGTGCGGAAATTGAAAACCTTTGACCTCAAGCTCTACCTGGACCTGGTCGCCGTGGCTACCGTGGCGGACATCGTCCCCCTGGTGGATGAAAACCGGATTCTGGTGCGCCACGGCCTGGGCAGGCTGGCCCACAGCCGCCATACGGGGCTGAAAACCCTGACGGAAATAGCGGGCATCCGCCCCTCGGACGCCGCCAGCCACGCCGGATTCCTAAACGCCGCGCACGTGGGCTTCCGGATCGGGCCGCGCATCAACGCCGCCGGGCGCATGGACTCCCCCATGGATGCCCTGGAATTGCTGCTGACCATGGACAACAGGCGCGCCGTCCAGCTCGCCCAGATGCTGGACTCGCACAACCGCAAGCGGCAGGAAGAGGAGGAAGCCATCAGGACGGACGCCGTCCAAATGCTCCATAACTCCTTTGACCCGGAGCGGGACAACGTCATTGTGCTGGGCTCCCGCGCGTGGCATCCCGGCGTGGTGGGCATTGTGGCCTCCCAGCTCATGCGGCGGTACCACAAGCCGACCTTCGTCATCGCCTTTGATGAAAGCGGGGTGGGCAAGGGCTCCGGGCGTTCCATCCCCGGCGTCTCCCTCGTGCAGGCCATCCATCAGTGCGCGGACACCCTCGTTTCCGGCGGCGGCCATGACATGGCGGCGGGCCTGGTGATTGAGGAATCCCGCATGGACGACTTCCGGCGGGCCTTCAACCGCTATGTTTCGGAGACCACCACGGAGGAACAGCGCTGCCCGGTGCTGAACATAGACATGGAAGTCTCCTTCCAGGCCCTGACCCTGGACCTGCTGGACAGCTATGAAAAGCTGGAACCCTTCGGCAACTCCAACCCCCAGCCCCTCTTCATGAGCTCCGACGTCTTCCCCACGGAGCCGCCCAAGCGCGTGGGAACCAACCATCTGAAGCTCTTCATGCGCCAGGGCATGGTGGAACGGGACGCCATCTTCTTCAACGGCGCGGAACGGGAGCTCCCCGAACCGCCGTGGGACATCGCCTTCACGATCGACCGGAACGTGTACCGGGGCAGGGCCTCCCTGTCCATTTCCATTCAGGAAATACGCTCCCATCAGGAGATGTAGGAAATTACAGAAGAAAGAAGTTTTTTGTGATGTGAAAACAAAAAACGGCTTATTGCCATGGAGAGCAATAAGCCGTTAGACTATGGGAATAATGTGTTAGATCCGAGGTAATTTCAATAAATTATCCTCAGGCGTATCGTTCGGTTCAGACCTCACGTATTTTTCTCCTCTTGAGCTTGTGACAGCAATAAGTTTTGGATAATATGGTTCTTTGCACACTCGGATGATGAGACCTTTTTTGACAAATTCATGAACCACTTCTTTATCAAAGAAGACTCCCTCATTGTTTAACCCAACAAGGTAAATTTTATCGATTTCCAAGACAGATGTAGGATAGCTACATCCTTGCTTCACTGTAATATATTGAGCATATAACATATGTTTGTAAGGTTGTACCTCATTCGCCGGATTGACACCATCGGAGGAATCCTGTATAAGACGAGCGCAGTTTAGCAACTCTGATATCAACTTCTGTACGAGGTCGTGTTCAGAAAGAAAAGAGTGAGGTATTGGCTTACCTTGCTCTTTTTTGTTTCGGCAGGACATTATTAGGGGAATTTTTTACTTTTGTCAAGACATATTTATCCGTATCCCCAAATAGGAAACATTTTTTTCATAGGTGTGGTTGACACATTCGAATTCTTCAATTATAATCCCACTGTCTAGAGAGTGCTCCTCTCCTTCTTACGTACTCACCTAATTGTTACAATTCAATTATGCTTTTACACGTGTGTGAATTAGATAATGGTTATTTGTGGTACTTATAGATGAACGATGTCGCATCCTTACGGACGCGTGGATTGAAACCTATTGGGGGAAACGGATAAAAGAGAAAGATGCTCTGCCCAGCTGAATTAGTATCAGCTGGGCAGTTCTTTATGTCGGGAGTACATTGTTTTTCAATAGTCCAGTTGATGAAGTAGAACTGGCAAAGTCATAGAGAATTAGTAGGCTTGACAGAAATACGTATAAAGTGCATCGTTTGACTCGTTCCTCCTATTCGGGGAGGATTTTACGGTAAAAATAGGCAAGATGAATACCCTGTTCCTGCAAGGTCGTCTATTGCTACTTCTCGGACTGTAGTCCGTGAAGATATCTTGATATGCGCCGGCTGACCGTTCCGGCGCGAAGGAAGTAAACGGTCGGTCTTGATTGGCGCTGCCTGGCGAACCCCGGAAAACGGGAACCGGCGCGCGCTGTTTGGAAGGAATGAACTCTTACCACTTTTTTTACTGTAATGAAAAAACACATACATATTTTTGATACGACGCTGAGGGACGGGGAACAGTGCCCCGGAGCCGCCATGACCGTGGAACAGAAGGTGCGGATAGCCATGCAGCTTGAAGCCCTGGGCGTGGACGTCATTGAAGCCGGGTTCCCCGTCATTTCCGACGGAGATTTCCGGGCCGTCCGGACCGTGGCGGAGCGCACGGAGTCAAGCCGCGTCTGCGGTCTGGCCCGCTGCGTCGAAAAAGACATTCTGGCCGTTCATGAGGCCGTGTCTCCGGCCGGGGACCGGGGGCGCATCCACCTCGTTCTGGCTACTTCCCCTATTCACCGCCAGTACAAGATGAACAAGAGCCGCGCGGAAATCCTGGCAATGGCCGTCAAGAGCGTCTCCCTGGCGGCGGGACTGTGCCGGGAAGTGCAGTTTTCCGCGGAGGACGCCTCCCGCACGGAACCCGATTTTCTGGCGGAGGTGGTGGAAGCCGTCATTGACGCGGGAGCCTCCATCGTCAACATCCCGGATACGGTGGGGTACACGATGCCGGATGAATTCCACCGCCTGATCTCCTACTTGAAGTCCAACGTCCCCAACGTGGACCGCGCCGTCATTTCCGTGCACTGCCATGACGACATGGGGATGGCCGTGGCCAATTCCCTGGCGGCCATCCGGGCCGGAGCCCGGCAGGTGGAGGGGACGATCAACGGCATCGGGGAACGGGCCGGAAACACCGCGCTGGAGGAGGTCGTCATGGCGGTCCATTCCCGCCCGGACTTCTTCTCCGGCCTGGTAACCGGCATCCGGACGCGGGAGCTGGTGAAAACCAGCCGCATCGTGGCGGAGATGAGCGGCATGGCCGTTCCCCGTTCCAAGGCCGTGGTGGGAGCGAACGCCTTTTCCCACGGTTCCGGCATTCATCAGGACGGCATCCTGAAAAACCGCAGCACGTATGAAATCATGGACCCGGAGGAAATAGGCTGGGGCCCTACGGAACTGCCCCTGACCAAGCATTCCGGCAGGCACGCCGTGAAAATGCGGCTGGACGCGCTGGGCTTTTCCATTCCGGAAGAGGACATGCCGCGTTTCTTCGAACTGTTCAAGCAGCGCGGAGACCGCTGCAAATTCGTGTATGACGACGATCTGTCAGACATGGCCAGGTCCATGCTGGCCTGAATTCACGCCGTCCGGGAACCTGCCGCAAGGTTCCCGGACGGCGGCTGTCCCGTAACCGGGGACGGCTCTGCGGCGGCGGGAGAGCAAGGTTGATGAAAAACCCCATGAATTTGCTCCGTATAGATTCCATATGTGGCTCCCCAAACTAATCCCGTCCCTGTTCCTCTGCCTGTCCGGCCTTTTCGCGCAGGCCGCGGAGAATGTCCGCGTTCACGGCATTGCCGACCTGTCCCATGAATTCTCCTTTTATGCGGACGGCAGATTCCGCAGCCAGTATCTTCCCGACCAGGTTGTCCTGAGCAACTGGGGCAACCTCTATGATCTGGATACGGACAACATCAACCTGATCGCCCTGCTGGGCTGTGACGGCAACGTGCGGTACAATGCCCGCGACGTCGCCTTTCTGAAGAAATTCCTGCGGCAGGGCGGCTGCGTGCTGATTGCCGGGAATGCGGGAACAAAAGGCCAGAACCTGCTGCTCTCCGAATTCGGCGCCCGGTTTGAAGGAAAGGCCGTGCCTCCCTTCTCCCTGGCTTCCGCTGTGGGCGGTTCTTCCGCCGTTGCCGGAAACAATTTGAGCGTGCTGGTGCTGAAACCGGGAGGAAAGTGGGAGACCCTCGTGCAGGATTCCGCGCAGGCCCCCGTGATGGCCCGCAGGAAGGAAGGAAAGGGAACATTGATTGCCGTTGCCCGCAATTTGCTGGGCAGCAACCCTGACGGCAAGGATGCCCTGAACAGGGAATGGGTGACGCCCGTGCTGAAGGAGGCCGCTTCCGGCAAGGAAGTGAGCGGAGAAAAGCCGCTGCCCGCGGTAGGTTCCACCCGGATGGGAAATTCGAAAGTAGTGGATGGCGTGACGTTCCATTATTCCGATTATCTGGCGCCCTACTTCCAGGACATGATCAAGATTGAGGCCCAATGCCGCCCCGCCATGGAAAAACGCCTCGGCGTGCCTCTCTCCCAGGGAATGGGAAACCAGGTGGGGCTGCTGGCGACCGGAGGCGGGGGCTTTTCCGCCGGAGGCTATGTGGGCCTGGCCGTCTTCTGGGAGAATTTTCCGAAGGAAAAGAAGGGCATGATCGAATTCCTGTGCCATGAATTCACCCACTCCTGGGTGCTTCCCCATCCCGAGGTATGGAACGAACCCATCGCCACCTACGTGGGGGACGTGGTCATGGGCGATCTGGGCTATCCGGAGGAAGGCAAACGCCGCATTGAAGACACGATCCGCCGCGCCAGCTCCCTGGACCCGGACATGACCGTGTACGACATCTACGGCAACACGGAACGCCCCGGAGCCGTCCGGCTGGACGGAGGCAGGAAAAACGAAATACACTGGGGCAAGTCGTTCTGGGTTTTTGAACAGCTCCGCGGCATGGACCCGGAATTCCTGTCCAAATACTTCCGGGCCAAGAGGAAATATGTTCCCGCCAGAATGGACCACCGTTATAACATGGATGACACCGTGGCCGTCATCAGCATTGCGCTGGGGAAGGACATGTTCCCGTGGTTCAATGAACACGGCATGCCCGTGGACCGGGAAAAGACCCCGTTCAGCAGGCATATCCCTTCCGGAAAATAAAGGGGAGCGCGCCGCCTTACCGGACCAGTTTCAGGATGATTCTGCGCAGCCTGTAGGAAATTTTTTTCAGGAAGGTGTTCCGGTCGAGTTCCCGGTAGGCCGCGGCGTGGTCGTTCCGGCGCATGGCGGAAAAGAAACCGTCGTCAACTCCGGGGTGCGCTTCCAGGGCCTGGCTCCAGATGGAACTTTCGTTCAGCTTTTGCAGGGCTTCCGGCATGTCGCGGGCCGTAAGCCGGCCTGAAACGGCCAGGGTTGCCAGAAAACTGCGGACGTTGTTCAGGAACGCCCTCAATTCGCTTTTTTTCCAATCTTCCCGGTCCGTCATGCCCATTTTGAGGGAGTGCAGGCGGATCATGTCGTCAAACAGGGACAGCGTGAGGTTTCCCGTCACTCCCCCGAATTTGTACACGTACACATCCTTTGCCAGCAGGGCGATGCGTTCTGCCGCGGGGAAGACGCGGAGGTTGAACAACTGGTCTTCCGCATACCTCAGCCCGCTGGGGGCGGGACGGCTGGCGAGCAGGAATTCCCTGCCGTAAAGCTTGGTGCACATCTTCCCGTAAGTATAGAACAGGCCGTACCGGTCCATGCCGAAAAAGCCGGAATAGTAGGAGGAAAGGAACTCCTGCCGCTCCACCACGCGGTTTTCCGGAATGGCCCCGTCCTTTCTGCGGAAGAGGCCGAAGCGGTCCAGATGCCTGACATAGTCCCCGATGACGATGTCCGCGTTTTCCCGCACGGCCATTCGGGTCATAGCTTCCACGCAGTCCGGAAAAACGACGTCGTCGCCGTCCAGGAACATCACGTATTGCCCCGTGGCCCTGTCCATGCCGGCATACCGCGCGGCGTCCACGCCCGCGTTGTCCTGATGGATGACCGTCATGCCGGAATGCCGGGCCGCATATGTATTCAGAATGTCCGGCGTGCGGTCCGTGGAGCCGTCGTTCACCAGGATGATTTCCAGAGAAGACCAAGTCTGGGACAGCAGGCTGTCCAGGCAGGCGGAGATGCTCGTTTCCAGATTGTAGATGGGAATAATGACGCTGACCAGGGGGAGCTCTGTGCCGTTTTGGATGGAAGTGTTCATGTTGCCGGTAGCGGTGGAGATGGCCGTCTGCATCGCGGGAAAAATGTCCCGAGCGGGCAGGGGGAAAACAGGGGCCTCTCGGGAACGCGGCAGGAAGAATAGAATAGTTGCCGGAATGAAACAATGCCGAAAAACCATTTCTGTTGTCGGATGCCTCCGGATTCCTGTTTTTATTCTTTTAGCATTCAATATATAATAAACTCTAATAAAAAGTGTTGCTTCTTAAAGAGGCTGTACAACCGGATTATCAGTCCGTTTTAAAATTCCTTCCGGAAAACCTAATAAGATCAATATTATACGGAGATAAATAAAAAAATCCCTATTGCTTAACTAGGGTTATAATTGTTTTAATCTGCCTATTGTCAGAATCTTCGATTGACAGCGGACTGATAATCCGGTAATATTTAGGTACGGGCCTTTATTTTGTGTATGTGTTTTGAGTTTATTCCAGTTTCTTTGTACACTGCCCTGTTTAACTGGATCATTCTTTTATTAATGGCGGTCGCTGTATATCAGTCGGGAACCGGAGTGATTTATTCGGGTTCCACGGTAAAAATAAATAATTTCACAGGATTTGTCTTTGTAATGGCCCTGATCCTGTACATGGGCGCACGTCCGGTCAGCCCGGAATTCGGGGATACCATCAATTACGCCGCGGAGTTCCAGACGCTTCAGACGGAGGAAAGCGGCAACTGGATGGCCCAGGCGGCGTCCCTGCGCGGGGAATGGCTGTTTGCCGTCATTCTGCATGCTTGGGTGCAGTACGGGAATGTCCACGACTATTTTCTTTCCTGTTCTGCGGTGTACGTGGGTGCTCTGGCGTTGGCCAGCTACAGGATTTTCGGGGGGAAATGGTTCATCCCCTTTCTGACGGCTTGCGCCATGTTCACCTTCTGGGTTTACGGAGTCAACGGAATCCGCAACGGCATGGCCGCCTCCGTGATGATTCTGGGCCTGTCCTTCCGGGATAACCTCAAGTACCTGGTGCTTTTCTCCCTTCTTGCCGTCAGCCTGCACAAGTCCATGGCGCTCCTCATCGGCGCCGGAGCCTGCGCCTGGTTCCTGACGGATACGCGGTATTACGTGGCGGCGTGGCTGGCCTGCATTGTGGCGGTTATTCTGGCCGGTCCGGCCATTGGGGAAATGATTGCCTCCTCCGGCCTGTTTGACGATCCGCGCCTGACCCTCTACATCAGTTCCGCGGAGGAGGTGAAGGCGGCCAGCCCCTTTTTCAGCAGTACGGGTTTCCGCTGGGATTTCCTCCTTTACAGCGCGCTTCCCATCGTGACGGGCTGTTATTTCATCTTCAGGCAGGAGTACCGGGATGTCATGTATACGTGGCTGCTCAATATCTACATCGCGGCGAATGCGTTCTGGATTCTCTGCATGTATGCGGCGTTCAGCAACAGGTTCGCGCAGCTCTCCTGGTTCCTGATGGGATTCGTATTCATTTATCCCTTCTTCAAGCACAGGTTCTGGACGGATCAGGAAAGGAAGCTGGCCTGCTTTTTCCCGCTGATTTACGCGTTTACCTTCTACATGAATATTTACAACGCATGAGAAAGAAGCTCATCAGGATTGCGGCGGTTCCCATGTCCCTGGACCTGCTGCTCAGGGGACAGTTGAAGTACCTGAACGGGCATTTCGACGTTCTGGCCGTGGCCTCCCCCGGTGTGGAGCATGCGCGCATCCGCCGGCGCGAAGGCGTGGAGACCGTGGAGCTTGAAATAGAGCGGACGATTTCCCTGTGGAAGGATGTGAAGAGCCTGTGGCGTTTATTTGCCCTGTTCCGCAGGGAACGCCCCTGGGGCGTGCACTCCGTGACCCCCAAGGCAGGCCTTTTAAGCATGGCCGCCGCCGCCCTGGCCCGGGTTCCCGTGCGGGTGCATACGTTCACCGGGCTGATTTTCCCCTACAGGAAAGGCGCGTTTAAATTCCTGCTCAGGCAGATGGACCGCCTGACCTGCCTGTTCGCCACCCATGTTATCCCGGAAGGGGAAGGAGTCAGACAGCTTCTGATTGCGGAAAAGGTGACGGGGAAGCCCCTGGAAGTCCTGGCCTACGGCAATATCAACGGCGTTGATCTGGAGCATTTCCGGCAGTCCGGCCGCCGGGAGGGGGAAAGGGGGCGTCTCGGTCTTCCCGAAGGAGCCGTCCTGTTTGTCTTTATCGGCAGAATCACGGAAGACAAGGGCATCCGGGAATTGCTTGCCGCGTTTTCCGCATTGCGCGGGGACCGGGAGCGAGGGAAAGCTCCGGTCTTTCTGGCGCTGGTGGGCGGCCTGGAAGGCTATGTCGCGGACGATTTGGAGATGCCCGGAGTGTTCCTGCCCGGCTTTCAGGAGGACATCCGGCCCTGGCTGGAAGCCGCGGACGTTTTTGTTCTGCCCAGCTACAGGGAGGGATTTCCCAACTCTCTTCTTCAGGCAGGGGCCATGGGGCTGCCTTCCATCGCCGCGGATGTGTGCGGGTGCAATGAAATTATAGAAAACGGCGTGAACGGCCTGCTGGTGCCCGCACGGGACGGGGAGGCGCTGCGCCGGGCCATGGCCTCCCTCCGGGATGATCCGGAACGGCGGCGGCAAATGGGCGCGAAAGCAGCGGAAAATGTAAGGGGGAAATATTCCTGCCGGATGGTATGGGATGCCCTGCTCAATTTTTACGGGAGGATATCATGACATACGGGAATGGCCTCAAGCGTCTTATGGACTTTTCTCTCGCGCTGGCGGCCCTGGTGCTGCTGTCCGCTCCGTTCCTGCTGCTGGCGCTGCTGCTGGCCCTGGCCAACCGGGGGACACCGTTTTTCCGCCAGACCCGTCCGGGGCGTGGCGGCAGGCTGTTCCGCATTGTCAAATTCAAGACCATGACGGATGCCCGTGATTCCCACGGAGAACTGCTTCCGGACGAACAGCGCCTGACGCGCGCGGGGGCCCTGGTGCGTTCCCTGTCTCTGGATGAATTGCCCCAGTTGTTCAACGTTCTGGCGGGGCAAATGAGCTTCATCGGCCCCCGTCCTCTGCTGCCGGAATACCTCCCCCTGTACACGGCGGAGCAGGCGCGCCGCCACGACGTGCGGCCCGGCATTACGGGATGGGCCCAGGTGAACGGGCGCAATGCCATCGGCTGGGAACGCAAGTTTGAGCTGGATGTCTGGTATGTGGACCATTTGAGTTTCCCGCTGGATATGCGCATTATCTTTTTAACGCTGGCCAAAGTGGTCCGGCGGCAGGGCATCAGCGCGGCAGGATGCGCCACCATGGAAAAATTCACGGGTTCCGGAAAATGAAAAAGAACATAGCTATTGTAGGCGCCGGAGGATTCGGCAGGGAGACGGCCTGCTGTCTCCGGGCGATCAATGAAGCGTCGTCCGCATGGAATTTGATAGGCTTCTTTGACGACAAGGTGCCGGCGGGCACGGAAAACGAATACGGCCGGGTGCTGGGCACCGTTGAAGACCTGAACGCATGGAAGGAGCCTTTGTCCGTCGTGCTTGCGATCGCCTCCCCGGATGCGCTCAAGCGCATTTCCGGACGGCTGGACAACGCCCTGCTGGATTTTCCGAACATCGTTGCGCCGGACGTGAAGTTTTATGACCGCGGCAGTGTTTCCATGGGGAAGGGCAATGTCATCAGCTTCGGCCATGTCTTCAGCTGCCATGTGGACATGGGGGATTTCAACCTGTTCAGCTGCGGTTCCCTGATCGGGCATGACGTCGCCCTGGGCCATTGGAACGTGGTGGCCAACGGATGCAAGGTTTCCGGGGGCGTCATGCTGGGGGATTCCAATTTCCTGGGGGCCGCTTCCGTTGTGCTTCCCTGCCGGAGGGTGGAAAATCATGTGGTGCTGGGCGCCAACTCGACGCTCGTCAGGGACGCGCTGGAAGAGGGAACCTATGTGGGGTGCCCTGCCGTGCTTAAAAAATCCGCGCGTCCCGCTCCGGAGAAAAAGTCCGTGATCTGGCTGTCCCTGGCGCAGACGGGAGAGGCGGAAGAGCGGTTTGTGCGGGAAGCTTTTGAGTCCAAATGGGTTACGACGGTAGGGCCGAACGTGGACGCTTTTGAACGGGAGCTTGAAGAATACCTGGGCGAGCGGCATGTCGTGGCCCTGGCCTCCGGAACCTCCGCCCTGCATCTGGGGCTGGTGATGCTGGGCGTAGGGCCCGGGGATGAAGTGCTCTGCCAGTCCATGACGTTTGCGGCGTCCGCGAATCCCATTGTTTACCAGGGGGCTTCTCCCGTGTTTGTGGACAGTGAGGAAAAGACATGGAACATGTCTCCCGAATTTCTGGAGGAAGCCATCCGGGACCGCATCCGGCAGACCGGGCGCGCTCCCCGCGCCATCATTCCCGTGGACCTTTACGGAATGCCGGCCAGCATGGAGGAAATCATGGCGGTCGCCGGGAAATACGGCATTCCCGTGCTGGAGGACGCCGCGGAAGCGCTGGGCTCCGAGTACCGGGGGAGAAAGTGCGGCGTGTTCGGCACTTACGGCGTTTTTTCTTTCAACGGGAACAAGATCATCACCACCTCCGGCGGGGGCGCCCTGTGCTGCCCGGACGAGGAATCCCGGAACAGGGTCAAGTTTTACGCCACCCAGGCGCGGGACCAGGCGCCGCATTACGAACATTCCCACATCGGCTACAACTACCGCCTCAGCAACGTGTGCGCGGGCATAGGCCGCGGCCAGATGCTTTCCCTTCCCGCATTTCTGGAAAAGAGGCGCGGCATTCATGAGCAGTACCGGAACCGGCTTTCCGGCATTCCGGGGCTGTCCCTGCTGGAGAATCCGTCCTCCCATTACCGTTCCAACCATTGGCTGACCTGCGTACTGGTCAATCCGGAAGAAGCCCGTTTTGACCGGGAAACGCTGCGGCTGGCCCTGCAGAAAGCGGGCGTGGAAAGCCGCCCCCTCTGGAAGCCCATGCATTTGCAGCCCGTGTTCCGTTCCTGCCCGTTTTATGGCGCCGGCGTGTCGGACCGCCTGTTTGAGCAGGGGCTGTGCCTTCCCTCTGGAACCGCGCTGACCAGTGAGGATATGGAACTGATCATCAACATTATTTGCAACTTATGAACTCTGCTCCTACCAACAAGGACTACCATGTTGTCGCCCGTTTTTTCTACCACGTGCGGCATTTTCTGCTGAATGCGGATGCAAAAGCCGTATTCCTGGTGGACTGGATTTTGTCGTCATTGATTACGCTGATTGCCTGCGATTATTGCCGTTTTCTTTACAGGGGCAGCTGGCTGGTGCCCAACCTTCCCTATGTTTCTGCCATTGATATGGTGATTACGGCCCTCGTGTTCTGGCGTGTCGGAGTTTACAAGACCATGATCCGCTTTACGACCATGAGGGATCTGTTGAAGCTGATGTACGCCATTTTCCTGTCCTGCTTCCTTACCTGCGTGGCTTATTTTTCCGTCTGGACTGACTATTACCGGGTGCACTTTGCCTGCCTGCTCCTCAATTTTCTGATGACCAGCCTGGGATTGGTCGGCTACCGCATCGCATGCATCGGCGGCAGGAAATGGCTGGAAAGCTCCAAATCCAATGTCTCCGTTTCCTCCCTGAAAGCAACCTCGCGCAAGAGAGTGGTGCTGGCCGGCAAGCTGGATGCCTGCGTTCAAAAGGTCCAGCTGCTCAGAATCCTGAAAAACGACGAATTTGAGGTGGTGGGGCTGTTGAGTTCGGAGCCCAAGACGGATAGGCGGAAAATCAATGGAATACCCGTGCGCTTTGTGCAGCAGGAGTTCGATGTGGATGAAGCCATGGCGTTTTTCCAGGCGTCCACGATCGTCTTTGTGGGAAAAGAGAATTTTCTAGGGAAGAAGAAACTGGCGGACATCTGCCTGGAAAAAGGGTTCCAACTGCTCGTTTCCCACGATATGCTGTCTTCATTCCATGAATTCTCCGGTTTTTCCGTAGGGGAGGTACAAATTGAAGATTTATTGTCGAGACAGGAAATCGGAATTGATGAAGAGCTGATTTCCCAAGGCATCAAGGACATGGTGGTGATGATAACGGGAGCGGCGGGTTCCATCGGCAGTGAGCTGGTCCGGCAGATATGCCGCTTTGCTCCCCGCAAAATCGTCCTGCTGGACCACGCGGAAACGCCGCTCTGGCTGATCCGGCAGGAAATAGAAAGAACGTTTCCCGGTGTACCGCTTGCCACATCCATTACGAACGTTTCCCACCGGCGGCAGCTGGACATTTGCATGCGGCAGTACCGCCCGGACCTGATCTTCCATGCGGCCGCCTACAAGCACGTCCCCCTGATGGAGGAAAACCCGTGTACGGCCGTGGTCAACAACGTCAAGGGAACGATGCATGCCGCATCCCTGGCTGTCAAATACAAGGCCAAGCGTTTTGTCATGGTTTCCACGGACAAGGCGGTGAATCCCACCAGCGTGATGGGAGCTACCAAACGCCTCGCGGAAATATTTGTCCAAAGCCTGAACGAGGCCATGCTGAAGGAGGAAGAGGAATTGCCTACCGTCTTCATTACCACCCGTTTCGGCAACGTGCTGGGAAGCGCCGGTTCCGTCATTCCCCTGTTCAAGGAGCAGATCAAGAGAGGGGGGCCCGTCACGGTGACGCATCCTGAAATCATTCGTTATTTCATGACCATTCCCGAAGCGTGCCGGTTGATTTTACAGGCAAACGCCATGGGCGGCGGAGGTGACGTATTCGTGTTTGACATGGGGAAGCAGGTAAAAATCATGGATTTGGCTAAAAAGATGATCCGCCTTTCCGGCCTTTCCCCCATGAAGGATATCCCCATTAAAATCACCGGCTTGAGGCCGGGTGAAAAACTTTACGAAGAATTGCTTACAGGTTACGAAGGAACCCGGGAAACCGCCCACCAGCGCATCCGTATTTTCCAGACTCAGAAATATGATCTGACCAATTTGAAGCAGAGAATGGATTCCTTGGTGTTCCAGGCGGAAGCCAACAATCTGGAAGAAACGGTCCGCCTGATGAAGCAATTGATTCCGGAATACAAGAGCAACAACTCCCCCTACCAGCTGTATGACAGCGTTGAGACCTCCTTCCCCCTTTTCCAGTAACTTTTTACAATTCAATAAAATACCTGCATCCAATGAAATACCTCCATTTATTCCGCTCTCCCGCCCCATGGAACCGCCTTCTGGCGGCAGCCTCCCTGCTGCTTGCGCTTTCCGCATGCGTCCATCCCGAAGAAGTCAACTACGTCCAGAACCTGGTTCTGGACCAGGCCTCGGCCATCAACAAGGAATACAAGATCATCATCAAGAAGGACGACAGGCTGTTTATTTCCGTCAGCAGCAAGAATCCCGCGCTCGCGCAGATGTTCAACAAGGACAGCGGCAGCGTATCCAGCCCCAGGGATGACGAACGCGGCTACTTTGTGAATACGGACGGAGACATCGTCTTTCCCGTTCTGGGAAGAATCAGGGCGGTCGGCAAGACGTGCACCCAGCTTGCCGGCGACATTGAAGGGCTGATCATCAAGGAAGGCTATATCAAGGACCCCGCGGTGAGCGTGCGCCTGATGAATTTCAAGTTTTCCGTTCTTGGGGAAGTCTCCAAACCTGGGAATTATGAAATCAAGGGGGAACGGCTGACGCTGCTGGAGGCCCTGAGCAAGGCCGGCGACCTGAACATGGACGGCAACCGGGACATTTACATCATCCGGGAGGACCACGGGCAGCGCATCGCCTCCAAGGTGGACCTGCGGAACAGCGACCTGTTCCACTCCCCCTACTATTACATCCAGCAGAATGATGTGATTTATGTGACGCCCTCTGACAGAAAGATAAACACCCGGAGCGAACAGCTCCAGATTTATCCCTACCTGATCTCCGGCACCTCCATTGCCATGGTAATCCTTGCCTTCTGCATTTAATCAGATGAAATCTTCCTCCCCCAAGCCGGACTCCCTGGAGACGGAAGGCGGTGCGTCCGTCTCCCTTTTTCCCAGTCCCAGGGCACTTCTGGCCCGCATTATCCGGAACTGGTACTGGTGCCTGCTTTCCCTGTGTATCTGCCTTCCGCTGGCCTATTTGTATGCGGCGCGGCTTCCCTTCGTCTATGGAAAGGCGACGACCGTGCTCATCAAGAATGACTACCCCAAGGAATCCGTAGCCACGACGGTGCTGGCCACCTCCAACGGGATTGTCAACACGGCTTCCACCAACCTGGACAATGAAATATTCCTCCTTTCCTCCTATTCCCTGATGGAGGAAGTGGTCAGGAAGCTGAAACTGGACGTCACCTACTGGAAAAAATCCGGATTCCGGAAAGAGGAAATCTACGACCGCTCCCCCATTGCCGTCCATTTCAGCGAACGGGGGAATCCCGCGGAAGCCGGATTCCGGGTGATTCCGGTTTCCGATACGGAATTCCGTCTGGAAAGCGGTGTGAACGACTCCCGCCCCGAACGGGAAACGGGCGTCTTCGGCCGGGAAATTGAATTCTGTTCCCATACGTTCACGGTGGAGAAGACGCCCCGGTTTGACTCGCGGAGCCTGGACGCTCCCGTCATTGTCAGGAAGACCTTTATCAAAAATGCCGCCATTGCTTTGATCGGAGGCCTGACCGTCAACAAGGCCAGCGGAAAGACCAACCTGATCAACATTTCCGTGCGCTGCAACAATCCGGTGAAGGCGGAAAACGTTCTCCACAACCTTGTCCGGTTTTACAATGAAGCATCCCTGGATGAAAAGAAGAAGAGGGGAATGAACACGGACAAGTTCATTGAAGAACGTCTGGGCGTGATCAATGAGGAAATGGGGGAAAATGATCTGGCCATAGAGAATTTGAAGAAGGAGAGCAATATCCTGACAGACTTGTCCACCGCCCTGACGGAAGAGTATGAAAACAGCCTCAACGACAAGAAGGACCTGCGGGAACTGACTCTTGAAATCAAGTCCATCGAGTACCTGAAGGAATATCTGGAAAAGGAAGCCGAATTCGATTCCCGGCTGGTGCCTATCAACTCAAAGATCGCGGACATGGGCATCCGCGACCAGATCGGCGTTTTTAACGATACCCTGCTGAAGAAGACGAGCCTGAAAGTGAATGCCGGCGACAACAACCCGATTGTCCGCGAACTGGAGGCGAATCTGGCTTCCCTCAAGGATGCCCTGAAACGCTCTGTGAATAACTATTACACCTCATTGCTGGTCAAAAAGAAAAATGTGGAGGAACAGCATGAAGGAACCCGGGCGCATATCCGGGCCGTTTCCGGGAAGGAGCGCGCCGTCAACCAGATTGCCCGGGAACAGCGCGTGCGGGAATCCCTGTACATTTTCCTGCTCAACAAGCGGGAGGAAAATTCCCTGGCCCTGGCGGCCACGGAGGACAATGCCAGAATTGTGGACGCCGTGCGCGGAGGGGACGGCCCCCTGGCCCCCAACGTGCCCAAGATTCTGCTGGTGGGTTTCCTCGTGGGGCTGGCCGTTCCCGTTCTGGGATGCGTGATTGCCGCCATGATGGATTCCCGCGTGAAGCGCAGGGAGGAAATAGAATCCCTGACGGACATTCCTGTTTACGGAGTGCTCCCACGCAAGCCCAGGAAGCTGAAAAACCAGGAAATCGTGGTGAATCTGGAAGAGCCTTCGGAATTGTCGGAAAGCTTCCCTCTTCTTGCCGAACGCCTGGTCTCCCTGGCGGATGAAAACGGCCCCGGCGGTTTCAGCATTCTGCTGACGTCTTCATGCCCCGGAGAGGGGAAGACCTATCTGGCCGTCAATCTGGCCCTGTCCCTTGCCGTGGCCGGAAAGAAGGTCCTCCTGATGGACATGGACCTGAGGAAGGGAACGCTCAGCTCCCTGCTGGGAGGGGAAGGGAAGCCCGGAACAGGGGACCTGGACCGCGTCGGGGAAGGCGGATGGCGCTCCCTGCTGGAGAAATCCTCCGTTTCCGATCATTTGGACTATCTCTTTGCCGGAACCCTGCCGGACCATCCGTCCCGGCTTCTGCTGCATGACCGTGTCCGGGAGCTGATGAAGGAATTGAAGGAGCACTACGACTTCATCTTCATGGACTGCGTTCCCTACGCCTCCCTGGCGGATGCGCGCATCGCCGCCAGGCTGGCGGACGCCACGCTGTACGTCATGCGGGCCGGATGCGTGAAGAAGCGCGACCTGTCCTCCCTGCAAAAGACGTGGAAGAGCGGGGAATTGAAGCGCATGGGCATCGTCCTGTGCGATGTGGAGAACCGTTCCCGTCCCTCCCGGAAATATGCCATGTACAGGAGTTTTGACACTTCCTCCCCGTGTCCGGGAAAATGACCCTGCCTGAAAACCATCCTCATGTCCGGTTCGCGTCTCAACGTTTTGTTTCTGGTGGAATCCCTCGCGGGGGGAGGGGCTGAAAAAGTCCTTTCCGGCCTGGTGCGCGGATTGGACCGGGACAAATTCGACGTCACGGTGTGCGCCGTCGTGGACTGCGGACAGTACCGGGATGAAGTGCGGAAGCACGCCCGCTACCGCTTCATCGTGGGCGGCCGGGGCTGGCTTTACCGGTTGAAGTACGCGCTGGTGTACCGTTTTTTGCCCGCCGGGTGGATTTACAAATGGTTCATTGCCGGGGATTACGATGTGGAGGCGGCCTTTACGGAAGGCCTGCCTACCCGCCTGCTGGCGGCCGCGCCTGCGGGAAAGCGCGGAAAGGCCGGGAAGACCAGGAAAATAGCCTGGGTGCATGTGGACCTGGAAGCCAGGCCCTGGACACAAGGGGTGGTATTCCGGTCGCTGGACGAGGAAAAAAGGGCTTATGGCCGTTTTTACGCGGTGGCGCATGTGTCGCGGACGGTGAAGGAGGCTTTTGAAAGGCGTTTCGGAACGCATCCCGGCTCCGTCGTCCTGCACAATCCGGTGGACCGGGACGAGGTGCTGGCCAAAGCCGCCGCCGTGGCGGAAGTGCCTGGAAAAAAGTGTTTCAGGATTGTTTCCGCCGGGCGGCTGGAGGAACAGAAGGGATTTGACAGGCTTGTCCGCGCTCTTGCCCGGCTGAAGGAGCGGGGCCGGGCAGCGGAATTGGTTCTTCTTGGAGAAGGAAGTCTCAGAAGCGGTCTGGAACGGCTGGCTGCCGGGCTGGGAGTTTCGGAATCCCTGCTGATGCCCGGTTTTATGGAAAATCCCTACCCGTGGATGGCGGGGGCGGACCTGTTCGTGTGCAGTTCCCGCAGCGAGGGAATGAGTACCGTCGTGACGGAAGCCCTCATTCTGGGCGTACCCGTTCTGGCGGTGGAATGCTCCGGCATCGAGGAACAACTGGGAATGGGCAGGTTTGGCCGCATGGTGGATAATGACGACGAGGCGCTGGCCCGTGCGCTGGAAGACTTCGTGTCCGGCAGGGAATCGTGTGCGGAATGGCGGGAAAAGGCGGCTTTGGGAGGCCGGCAGGTGGCCTACGCGGGCGCCGTCCGGGAGGTGGAACGTCTGCTGGAAGGGGTGGAGAGATGAAAAAAAGAATCGTGTTTTTCGTCAACAGCCTGACGGGCGGTGGCGCGGAAAAAGTCCTGCAAACCCTGCTGAACCGCTGGGAAGGGCGCGGGTGGGATATTTCCGTCTATTGCCTGAAAAAGGAGGACGTGCCGCCCGGTTATCCCCGGAACATTGCCTTCCGCTTTCTGCTTGATTCCCTGCGGAAGGGGGACGGGTTTTGGACGCGCCTGAAAGTCAAGGCGGGGAACAAGCTGAAGCTGCTGGTTTACAGGCATTGCCCTCCGTCGGTCTTTTACCGCATGTTTGTCCGCGGAACCTATGATGTGGAGGCGGCCTTCATTGAAGGTTACGCCACCAGGATTGCCAGCGGCTCCCCCAATCCGGACAGCCGGAAGCTGGCATGGGTGCATATCGACCTCGCCGCCAACCACTGGACGCTGCCGGCCTACAGGAATGCGGAAGAGGAAAAACGGGCCTACCGGCGGTTTGATACGGTGGTTTCCGTTTCCCGTGATGTTCGGGAATCCGTGGTGGCCCTGGCCGGTCCCCTGCGCGATGCCAGGGTTCTTTACAATCCGATCGATGCGCAGGCCATCAGGGAAAAATCCGCGGAATTCGTGCCGCAGCGTCCGGAGGGGAAGATGCTTTTCTGTGCCTCCGGCCGTCTTGTCCGCCAGAAGGGATTCGACCGTCTGGCGGAAGCGTGCCGCCATCTGGCGCAGGCGGGGTTCTCCTTCCATCTCTGGATTCTGGGAGAAGGGCCGGAGGGCCGGAAGCTGAAGGCCCTGGCCGGGGAGTGGGGCTTGCAGGACAGGATCACATTCCTGGGCCATCGGGAAAATCCGTATCCCTATATGCGGGCGGCGGACTGGATGGTATGTTCTTCCCGCAGCGAGGGGCATTCCACCGTCATTTCGGAAAGCCTGGTTCTCGGTATTCCCGTGGTTTCCACCCTGTGTTCCGGCGTCCGGGAGCAATTGGGGGACGGGGAATTCGGGCTGGTTGCCGGCAATAATACGCAGGACCTGCTCCGCGCTCTGGAAGATATCCTGACGGGAAGGGCCGACCGCCGGGAGTATGGCAAACGGGCTCTCCGCGGAGGCAGCCGTTTTGATCTGGACGGACGGATGAGTGCCCTGGAAGGGCTTTTTGAAACAACCCATTGAATCGCATGTCTTTTGTCTCCGTTATCATTCCTGTTTTCAATGCCGGGCATTTTCTGGAAGAATGTGTGGATTCCGTCCTTCGGCAGACCCTGACGGATTTTGACGTCTGCCTGGTGGATGACGGTTCCACGGACGGGAGCGGCATCCTGTGCGATGCCCTGGCCACCCGGCATGAGAGGATCCATGCGGTTCACATGGGGAGGAACAGGGGCGTATCCGCGGCGAGGAACCGCGGCATTGAAGAAACGGAGGGCTCGTGGCTGTGCTTTGTTGACGGGGATGACCGGGTGGAGCCCGCGTGCCTGCGGACTCTGGCCGCCGCCGTGGAAGACGGGGAATGCGATCTGGCCGTCGCCGGGCTGCGTTCCGTGCGTGCCGGCGGAAAGGACGTGCTTACGGTGCCCGTGCCGGTGGAACTGGAGGCCGTCCCCGGAAGGGAGGAGGAGTGGGTGCGCCTGTTCCGTACCTTCCTGCTTTTCGGGCCCGTTGCCAAGCTGTACCGCAGGGAGCTGGTGGACAGGTATTCCATCCGCTTTCCGGAAGGCGTCTCCTACGGGGAGGACCTGGAATTCAACATGGCCTACCTGAAGCACATCAGGCGGCTGAGGACGGTGGACAAGGCTGTTTATTTCTACCGCAGGGCGGAAAAGGGCACTCTGTCCACACGGTTCGTTCCGGAAAAATTTGAATGGATTGCCGGGCAGTTCAGGATGGTCCGGCAATATTTCCGCGACCAGGGGCTTCAGGGCGGCCTCGTGGAGAATTACCTGGCGTCCCGGTGGTGGGGAATGGTGTATGATTCCCTGTTTGAAATTTACCGTTTCAAGGAGTGCCGCGGCGTGAAGGACCGCTTCAAGGCCGTCCGCAGTATTCTGAAAGTTCCGGAAAACGCGTTGCTGCGCGCCCATCCCGGCGCATTTCCCTGTCCGGAATGGATGAAAGTCTGCCTCTTTCTTCGTCTCCCCTTCTGCCTGTTCCTGCTCCTGGAAGGGGCGTACGCCGGGAAAAAATCATCAGACGGCCATGCGTAAAATTCTTCTATATCCTCACGGCGGCAGCGGCAATCACGGGTGCGAGGCGATTGTCAGGTCCACCATGCTGCTGCTGCGTCCTGAAAAGGGCAGCCTTGTTTCCTCCGCCTGCGGGCAGGACGTCCGGTACGGCCTGGACCGCCTGGTGCGCGTTCTGCCGGAACGGCGCCCCATCCGGAGGCTTTCCCCAGCCTGGGCTGCGGCGTGGATGCGGCTGCACGTACTGGGGGTGAAGGACGCGTTTGACCGGATTGCCTTCGGCGGCATTGTGAAGGAGGCTGGGGATGCGGACCTGGCCCTGTGCGGCGGAGGGGACAATTACTGCTACGGGGAACCCGTCCATATCTACCTCCAGAACGAATTGCTCCGGAAGGCCGGCGTTCCCGTGGTTCTGTGGGGCTGTTCCCTGGAAAGGGAGGACATGGAGGGCAGGATGCTGGAGGACCTCGGGGCGTTTGACCTGATTGTGGCGCGGGAGTCCCTCACGTACGACGCCCTGCGGGAATGCGGCCTTTCCCGCGTGGTTCTGTATCCGGACCCGGCGTTTGCCCTGCCGGCCAACGAGGTGGAAGTTCCGGAGGGCTGGAAGGAGGGGAACATGGCCGGAATCAATGTCAGCCCCATGGTCATCGGGCACGAGGGGAGGCCCGGAGCCGTGATGGAAAATTATTCCCGGCTTGTCGAATGGCTGCTGGAAAATACGGAAATGAACGTGGCGCTGATTCCCCATGTGGTGTGGGCCGGAAATGACGACCGCAGGCCTCTGGCGGAACTGCACGGGCGTTTCCGCCATACGGGCAGGGTGGTCATGATTGAAGACGCCCCCTGCGGGGATTTGAAGGGGTATATTTCCAGGTGCCGGTTCCTGGTGGCCGCCCGTACGCATGCGTCCATCGCCGCTTATTCCACGGGCGTTCCCGCGCTGGTGGCGGGGTATTCCGTCAAGGCGCGCGGGATTGCCCGCGACCTGTTCGGAACGGAGGAAGGGCACGTGGTTCCGGTGCAGTCGCTGGACGGCCCGGATGAGTTGCGGAACGCCTTTGTCCGGATGATGGAAAGGGAAAAGGAAATCAAGGAGGCATACGGGAAAGTGCTTCCCGCGTATCTGGAACGGCTGCGCGGCTGCCGGAAAGAATTTGAATCCCTGGTGAAACGGTCATGACTCTTTATGTTTCCATTCTTTCCGTAGCGGCGGTTGTTGCGGCAGCGGCGGCCTGTGTGGACGCGTGGCGTTTCCTGGGAACCTGGACGGGCCGTATCCGCATCGGCCGCTGGCGGGACCGCCGCGCATGGCAGGATGCCTTGGCCCGGAAGGCCGCGGCATGGATGAAGCGCATGCCCCCGGTCCCCAAGAAGGACCAGGGAAGGCTTGTCCTCTGGGACATGCTGCGGGGAGCGTATGCGGACGCCGCCATTCAGGGCTGGCAGCTTGCCGGGCTGTCCCTGGGCCTGAATGCCTATGCCGGAGACCGGAATGACGGGAATTTGAGGGAAAAACTGCGGGGCGTCCTCGGCAGGCATGAACTGGTCGTGAACTATCTGGAGCGGGAAAATCCCGGGACATGGGAAGTGGACAGGATGCTGCTGGATTATGCCGTGCTGGAAGCCGGATGCGGCGTGGAGGAGCGGCTGGTGGAAAAATCCTTGGCTTTTCTGGAATCCCTGAAGACGGAGGCGGGTACGCTGGCTTACAGGCGCGGGCAGTCCGCCGTCCGCTACGTGGACACCATCGGCCTGGCCTGCCCATTGGCGGCGGCCTGCGCGGCGCGCACGGGGCGGGAGGAAGACTGGAACCTTGCGGCAAGGCAGGTGGAGGAATACGATGCGGCCCTTCTGGCCGGGTCCTCTTTTCCGGCCCACGGGTTTGAGATGGACCGCGGCTATCCCCTGGGGCTGTACGACTGGTCGCGCGGCATCGGCTGGTATGCGCTGGGGTTGTGCGAACTGTACCGCCTGATGGAAGCCCACGGACGCCCGGAGGCGGCCGGGATGGCGAAGCGCATTTTGTCCCTGTCCCGCGAACTTCTGCCCCTCCGCAAGCGGAACGGCGGATTCGGGTGGATGGTCGCCAGGCCGGAATCCGTCTTTGAATCTTCCGGAACCGCCCTGATGGGCCTGCTGATGCTGACAGCCTACCATATTTCCGGGGAGTCCTGTTTTCTGGATGCCGCCTTTGGGGCGGAAAAGACCCTGATGGGGGTGACGCGCCGCGGCGGAGCGCTGGACATGTGCCAGGGGGATACCAAGGGAATCGGCATGTATTCGGACGTCTGGGGCCTCATGCCCTTCGCCCAGGGAATGGCTCTGCGCCTGAGCGTGGAACTCAACAGGGAGGAAGGGGAAGGATGAGAACGCTGAATTCCGGCAAAAACTTTCTGGTAACCGTCAGCCTGATGGTCACGATGACCCTGCTGGGATTCGTGACGCGCAAGCTTTTCGTCAATGAAATCGGCGTGGAATACCTGGGCCTCAACGGGCTGCTGACCAACATCCTGGCGGCGGTCACCCTGCTGGAATCCGGCTTTGGAACCAGTGTGGTGTTCCATCTTTACAAGCCTCTGGCTGAAAACGACCAGCCCCGTATTCTCGCCCTGCTTCAATTCTACCGCAAGGTGTACCGCCTCATTGCGGCGGCCGTGTTCTTCCTGTGCCTGTGCCTGTACCCCTTCCTGGGGTGCTTCATCAGGAACGGGGACCATCTGGACTACCTGACGCTGGTTTACTTCATCTTCGTCTTCAATTCCATCCTGCCGTACCTGACGGCGTACAAGAATTCCCTGATCAACGCGGACCAGAAAAACTACCGGCTGGGGACCATCAATTTTGTTTACCAGGTGGGCCTGAACCTGTCCAAGCTGGGCATCCTGTACTATACGGGCAACTACATCCTGTACCTGGTGGTGGAATCCCTGTTTCTGGCGGGATTCAATGTGGCCATGGTGCGGAAGGTGGACGCGCTTTACCCCTATGTGAAAAGCCGCATGGCCCATGCGGTGGACGCCGTGACGAAGAGCCAGATCGTCGTCAACGTCAAGGCGCTTTTCCTGCACAGCGTGGGGGGCTACTTCATGCATTCCACCAGCAACATCGTCATTTCCAGCTTCGTGGGGCTGGCGGCGGTGGGCTTTTATTCCAACTACATGCTCGTGGTCGGGACGATTTCCACCTTCATCATGCAGGTGATCAACAGCATGGCGGAAAGCGTGGGCAACCTGATCGCCAGCGAGGACAGGGCGCACGTGTATGAAATCTTCAAAAGGGTTTTCCTGATCAACTTCCTGGTGTCCGGCGTGGCTTCCGTCGTCCTGCTGAACACGCTGAATCCCTTCATCGGCTGGTGGCTGGGGGACGGGTACATTCTGCCTGGGGCCGTTTCCTTCGTGATTATCCTGAATTTCTTCGTGGTGGGCATGCGCCGCTCCGCCATGGTGTTCAAGACCAAGGCGGGCATCTTCCACCAGGACCGCTATTCCCCGCTTCTCCAGGGGGTGATCAACGTCGTCCTGGCCGTGACACTGGTGCAGTGGTGGGGGATAGCGGGCGTTCTGCTGGCGGCCACGCTCAGCCTTCTTTCCATCGGCGTCTGGCAGTTCCCGCGGCTGGTGTACAGGCATGTGTTCCACCAGCCCTTGAGGAAATACTTCCTGGCGTACGGGCAATACGTGCTGCTTGCGGCGGCGGGCTACGCCCTCACCTATCCCCTCTGTTCCCGGTCCTGGTTTGCCTCCCCGCTGGCCGACCTGTTCCTGTGGGGGGCCATTTCCGTCGTCGTTCCCCTAGGGCTCTGCACAGCCGTCCTGTTCAGGACGGCGCCCTTCCGGGGACTGTTGATTCACGTGCGCAGGCTGGCATGCAGATGAAGCGTATTTTCATAGCTATTCAATACATGGAACTGGGGGGCGCGGAGCGTGCCCTGCTGGGGTTGCTGGAGGCGCTGGACACCTCCCGTTTCCGGGTTGACCTGTTCGTTTACAGGCATTCCGGGGATTTGATGCCGCTGATTCCGGAAAAAGTGAACCTGCTGCCGGAGCTCCCGGCCTACCGGGCGCTGTCCCGGCCCCTGAAGGATATTCTGGCGGAAGGCAGGCTGGGAATTTTCTGCGCCCGGCTGTGGGCCAAATGGCGGTCCGCGCGGTTTGGAAAAAGGCTGAACGGGCTGGAAAATTATGCCGTGTTCGATGACGCCGCCGCGGCTGCGGCCCCTTTCCTGCCTTCCCTGAAAAAGCTGGGAATGTACGATTTGGCGGTCAGTTTCCTGACGCCCCACCGCATCGTCAGGGACAAGGTGCTGGCCCGCAGGAAAGTTGCCTGGATTCATACGGACTATTCCTCCATCGGCATCAATGCGGAATGCGAACTCCCGGTATGGAGCAGTTACGACCGCATCGTCTCCATTTCCCCGGAGGCGGGGAAGGGTTTTCTGTCCCGGTTTCCGGAGCTGGAAGACAGGCTGCTGCTGATGGAGAACATCGTTTCCCCACGGGGGGTGCGGGAACAGGCTGCGCTGGAAGACGTTTCCGCCGTGATGGAAGGCTCCCCGTGCCTGTGCACGGTGGGAAGGTTTTCCCATGCCAAGGGCATGGACCGCGCCGTCAGGATAGCCGCCCGCCTGGTGGAGATGGGGATGAAAGGCCTGCGGTGGTATCTGGCAGGCTACGGGGACGAGGCCTCCCTGCGGCGGGAGATTGCCGCGCATGGGATGGAGGAACACGTCGTTATCCTGGGAAAAAAGGCCAACCCCTATCCTTATATGGCCGCCTGCGGCCTGTATGTGCAGCCGTCCCGCTATGAAGGGAAGGCCGTGGCGGTGAGGGAGGCGCAGATTCTGGGGCGTCCCGTAGCCATCACGCGTTTTCCCACGGCTTCCGGCCATCTGGAGGACGGCGTGGACGGAGTCATTGTCCCGAACGATGAAGAGGGTGCCGCGCAGGCCCTGTTCTCCCTGCTGCATGATCCCGCCCGCCTGGAAAGCCTGGCGGCGGCATGCCGCGCGCGGGACTACGGCAACCGTGATGAAATCCTGAAACTGGAGGCGCTGGTCTGAACATGGGAAGACGCATTTTATACATTGCCAACGGCATCACCGGGCCGGGAGGGCTGGAACGGGTTCTGTCCGTCCGGACGCGCCTGCTTGCGGAAGAATACGGGGACGAAATCCATATCATGACCCTGAATGAACGGGGTGCGGAGCCCTTTTACGATTTTCACCCGGGAATCCGTGTTCATCACGTTGCGATGGAGGGAACCGCCCTGGCACGGCTGGCGGCCTGGGCGCGGGGCATCCGGAAAACGGTGCGTGCCGTGAATCCCGATGTGGTGGACGTGTGCGACGACGGGTTCAAGGGATTCTGGATTCCCCTTCTGCTGTCCGGGCGGCGTCCGGTCATCTATGAACGCCATGTCTCCCGGATGATTCAGACGGAGGGCGGGAGCCCTTCCGTTTTCATGAAGATGGAATTTGCCGCCATGCGTTTCCTGGGGGGCCGCTTTGCCCGCTTCGTGGTGCCTGCCTCCGGAAACAGGGCGGAATGGAATATGCGCAATGTGGAGGTCATTCCCAACCCTCTTCCCTTTTATCCGTCCGTTCCGTCTTCCGGGAAGGAAAAGCGGGTGATTGCCGTGGGCAAAATCTCTCCCCAGAAAAACTATGGGGCCTTGCTGGAGGCCTGGAAAAGGGTGCACGGGAAATTTCCGGACTGGAGGCTGGACCTGTTCGGCGCAGAGCGCGACGGGGGCGGGCTGAGAACGGCGATTCGGTCGGCGGGGCTGGAAGAAAGCTTCGTGCTGCATCCGCCCACGAGGGAAATCATGGCGGCGTACCTGGGAGCCTCCATCTGTGCGATGTCTTCCAAATATGAGGGATTCGGCATGATGATGGTGGAGGCCATGGCGTGCGGCGTGCCGTGCGTGGCCTTTGACTGCCCCTGCGGTCCCGCAGACATCATCAGCCATGAAGAAGACGGGCTGCTGGTGGAGAAAAACAATATTCCCGGACTGGCGAATGCCCTGGAGCGCCTGATGGGGGATGAAGTGCTGCGTGGCGCCCTGGCGGCGAAGGCACGGGAACATGTGAGGCGTTACGCGGCTAAAACGGTGGCGGAGCAGTGGAACAGGATGTACGGCCGGGTTCTGGAGGAAGGAAAGGGGGGACGGGCATGATTTCCGTCATCGTTCCCGTGTACAATGCGGAAGCTTACGTGTCCCGCTGCCTGGAAAGCATCCTGAACCAGACGTACCGGGATATCCGGGTTGTCTGCGTGAATGACGGCTCCACGGACGGCACCGGGGCCATTCTGGAAGACTTCCGCCGCAGGGACAGCCGGGTGGAGGTTGTCGCCCGTGAAAATTCCGGACTTTCCGCCTCCCGTAATGCCGGGCTGGAACGGGCGGACGGGGAATATGTGATGTTTGCGGATGCGGATGACTGGCTGGACGCACATGCGTGTGCGGACGCCGTGAAAGCCATGCGGGAACGGGATGCGGACATTGTTTTCTGGAGCTATGTGAAGGAATATGAATCGGTCTCGTCCCCGGTTTTGTTCTGGCCGGAGGAACGCGTCTTTGAGGGGGAAGCCATGGCGTGGCTGAGAAACCGCCTGCTGGGCCCCGGCGGCGCGGAACTGGCCCGGCCGGAAAGGATGGATTCCTACGGAACGGCCTGGGGCAAGCTTTACAGGCGTTCCCTGTTCCGGGATGCGGAGTCCGCGTTTGTGGACACCGCGCTCATCGGTTCCGCGGAGGACGTTCTCTGCAACCTTTCCCTGTTCGGAGCGGCCCGGAGGGCCGTCTATATTCCTTCCACGTTCTACCATTACCGGAAGACGGCTTCCGGGGCGCTGACCAGGAGGTACAAGCCGGACCTGGTGGCGCAGTGGGAGGAGCTCTTCAGGCGCATGGATGTACATGTGGGGAAACATGGCGCGTGTCCGGAGGCTGAGAGGGCCCTTCGGAACCGCATGGCCCTGTCCGTCATCTTTCTGGGGCTGAACATCTGTGATGCTCCGGGATCTCCGCTGCGGCACGCCGCCATGCTCCGGAACCTGCTGGAACGGGACTGGTGCCGTGCGGCGGTCGGGACGCTTCCCCTGAAGCCGCTCCCGGCCCATTGGAAAACGTTCTTTCTGGCGGCGAAGTCGGGATTCTTTCCCGGCCTGTACCTGCTCCTGCGAATCATCAAGCGAATCCTGGCAACATGACCCCCCAACGAGTATTAATGGTATTCACCATCATGAACCGCGGAGGCGCGGAAACGATGGTCATGAATTATTACCGCCATATCGACCGTCGCAGGCTCCAGTTCGATTTCCTGGTTCACCGGGAGACCCCCGGCATTTATGAAGAGGAAATCCGGGAACTGGGCGGCCGGATTTACAGGCTGCCGCCCCTCACCCTGTCCGGTCTGGCCGCGTACAGGAGGGAGGTGGCGCGCTTCTTTGACGAACATCCGGAATACAGGCTGGTTCACGGGCACTGCTCCGAGCTGGGCTACTGGGTGTACCGCGAAGCGGCCGCGCGGAACATCCCCTTCATTGCGGCGCATGCGCACAGTTCCCCGCTGGGAATGGATAAAAATTCCCTGTTCCGTTTTCTGCTCAAGCATCTGATGCGCCCGTACCTGACGCACCGCTTCACGTGCAATGAATTGTGCGGCCGCTGGCTCTTTGGCCGCAAGGGAATGAAGGATGCCGTGGTGGTTCGGAACGCCATTGATGCGGGAAAATTCAGTTATTCTCCGGAAACCCGTGAGCGGGTCAGGAGGGAAATGGGCTGGGAGGGAAAACTGGTGGCAGGCCACACGGGCAACTTTTCCTGGCCCAAGAACCATGAGTTCCTGCTGCGCGTTTTTCAGGCGTTCCTGGGCCTGCACCCGGATTCCCTTCTGGTGCTGGCGGGAAGCGGCGGGGAAAAGGAGGAACAGGTCAGGGAGGAGGCGGAGCGTGCGGAATGGGGAGGACGCATCCGTCTGCTGGGCGGCAGGGACGACATTCCGGATTTGCTGCAGGGAATGGACGTTTTCGTTTTCCCGTCGTGGTTTGAAGGGTTCGGCATCGCCATGCTGGAGGCCCAGGCGGCGGGGCTGCCCGTTCTGGCCTCCGACCGGGTTCCGGAAGATGCCGCGGTGGTGCCGGGCCACGTAAGCTTTCTGTCCCTCAGGGAATCCCCCGCGGTTTGGGCGCGGAGAATGGAGAAACTGGCCCGCGGATGGCGGAGGAACAATACGGCGGCGGCCATCCGGCAAGCCGGGCTGGACATTGCCGGCAATGCGCAAAAGCTTCAGGAATTCTATCTGGAACAGGGAGGTGAATCATGAAGACAATGAAGACGTTGACCGTGTTCACGCCGACCTTCAACAGGGCGGAATGCCTGCGCCGCTGTTATGAAAGCCTGCTGAGGCAGACCTGCCGCGACTTTGTCTGGCTGGTCATTGACGACGGATCGTCGGACGGAACCGCAGACTTGGTGCGTGAATGGCAACGGGCAGGGCATCTGGAAATACGCTACCATTATCAGGAAAACGGAGGCATGCACACGGCCCATAATGCCGCGTACGGGCTCATGGACACGGAACTCAACGTCTGCCTGGATTCCGACGACCTGATGACGGAAGACGCCGTGGCCTCCATTCTGGAACTCTGGAAGCGGCGTGGCAGCGAACGGCTGGCCGGGATTGCGGGGCTGGACGCCGACGTACGGACTGGAGAACTCATCGGAACGGCTTTTGAAGAGGACGACGGAGAGATGACGCTGACCGGATTCTATGCGGCGGGGGGCAGGGGGGACAAGAAGCTCGTGTACCGGACCGCGCTGATGAAGCGGCTGCCGCCTTATCCCGTGTTTCCCGGTGAAAAGTATGTGGGGCTGGGCTACAAGTACATGCTGGCGGACGAAGAGGCGCCCCTGCTGGCCATGAACAGGGTGCTGTGCCTGGTGGAATACCGGGAGGACGGCTCCTCGAAAAACATGTTCAGGCAGTACGTGCGGAATCCCAGGGGATTTGCCTTTCTGCGGAAGGAGGGGATGAAGCGCCAGCCTTCCGGGCGCAGGCGCTTCATGGAGGCGGTGCATTACGTGTCCGCCTCCCTGCTGGCGCGCCATGCCCGTTTTTTGCAGGAATCCCCGCGTCCGTTCCTGACGCTGGCGGCCGTGCCCTTCGGAATAGCGCTGATGTGCCTGATTATCGTGAAAAACAGAAACAACGGATGACCGGAATATGAAGATTGCCTACGTACTGGATGATCTGGATGCGGCGGGAGGAATTCAGGCCGTCACGCGCGCCAAGGCCGCGGCCCTGGCCGCCGTGCCGGGCA
>OLSK01000086.1_pt1 | contig 87107 bp, 77 predicted proteins | sample 1672781 | NCBI WGS metagenome assembly OLSK01 (sample SAMEA3136723, study PRJEB25190) | human gut metagenome | biome: human gut; feature: human-associated habitat; material: faeces | place: Austria | collected 2013 | reverse complement strand
CCTCACGAAAACCGTCCTCATTCACGGCGATCGCCACCAGAATCGCCACATTTTCATACTCTCCGCCCCAGTTGCGGCGCAGGTAGATACCGTCCACGTAGACATACGGATAGTGCCCGCCCTGTAACGGGCGGTTGCGCCAATCCTCGATGTGGACGTAGGCTTTCTTGTTCAGTTCGATGATGGTGGCGAGAGAAACCTTGCTGCCCCACAGTGCCTCGGTGATGTCCTCCACCCGGCGCACGGAAAGCTCTCCCGTGTTTTTTTGCGCTTCTTTGGAAATAATAAGGCAAAAAGGAGCGTGATGGATATATGAATCTTAACCGAAAAGGGTACTATACGGCCACTGTGCTGGGTTTGATAATACTTGCCATGGGCCTTGGCATGGGCTGGTTCGCGGGAAGAACAAGTGAGCCGCAGCAGCCGGAGAGTATTACGGTGAAGGAACCGGAGGAACAGGAGGACACGCCTGTTGCCGCAGAGGAAAAGTTCGCCGTTACTACGGTGAACATATTCGAGTGCGGTCACATAATAGAACGGGGTGAGAACGTAACGGCGACAGCCCGAGAGGCAGAAGAGATCATGCAGCAGTACGGCGGCTACAATTATGAGCTAAAGGACGGCAAGATGGCGCTTTACCGGGAGTTCGGCTACTGCTGCCCGGAACACTATTTTACCGGGGAACAAAACGGCAAGATAGCCGTATTCGAGGCAGACCAGCAGAGCTTCGAAAAGACAGAGGTGTGCCTGCTGGACATACCCGCCGGGAGCGAAACGTACGACGAGCTTGCCGCAGGCATGGAGTTTGACGCGCTGGAGGATATAAACCTCTATATTGAAGGAATAGAAGACGCGGAGGGAATGGAAGAAGCAGCGGAGGAATAAGTTGTTAAAATCTGCCGCCCATGGTACAATATATAATGATTTATTGTATTTTTAACGGAGCGGCAGATTTTGATTATTTTGGGGATAGATCCGGGCTATGCAATATTGGGCTACGGCGTGCTGGAGGCCGACGGGCGAAAGGTGCGCCCATTGGACTATGGCGTTGTGGAAACAAAGGTGGGAACGCCTTTCCCCGAGAGGCTGGATATGCTGTATGCCGGCGTAAACGAGCTTTTGCGGCTGTATAAGCCTGACTGCGCGGTGTTTGAGGAATTGTTCTTCTACCATAACGCCACCACAGCTATACAGGTTGGCGCCGGGCGCGGCGTGGCCATGCTGGCGGCACAGCAGGGAGGGATACCCCTTTACGAGTACACGCCCATGCAGATAAAGCTTGCCGTAACCGGAAACGGACATGCGGATAAAAAGCAGGTGCAGCAGATGGTAAAGCTGCTGCTGAATCTCAAGACCGTACCAAAGCCGGACGATGCTGCGGATGCGCTGGGCGCGGCCATATGCCATGCCAACACCTCCGAAGTGTCCAGGGCAGAATTCAGGATAAAGTAAGGGTAAGGCATAATGTACGCATATATAAAGGGCATAGTGGACGAGAAAGGCATAGACAGGGCGGTAGTGGAGGCCGCAGGGGTAGGGTACGAGCTTTTGTGCCCGGACAGTACGCTGCGCGAGATAACCGCAGGCAGGGAGGCAAAGCTTCTTGCTCACTTCAACATAACTCAGGACGGGGTAGCTTTGTACGGCTTCTATACAAAAGAAGAGCGGGAGATGTTCCGCAGGCTCATAGCCGTGAACAGGGTAGGGCCAAAGCTTGCCCTTAGCATACTCAGCAAGCTCAGTCCGCAGGATATTGCCATGGCGATAGTTACCCAGAACGCAGCGGCATTTGACAGGATACCCGGCCTTGGGAAAAAGACCGCCGCAAGGCTGCTGCTGGAACTTAAGGAAAAGGTGTCCGAGGAGGAGATGGCGTCTTCCTCAGCCGCAATTCCGTCGGCTGGCGGCAGCATGGATATGCGCGCGGAGGCCATAGCGGCGCTGGTTGCGCTGGGCTACGACGGTGTAAGCGCCGGGCGTGCAGTGTCCGCAGTGGGCGAATGCGGCAGGGTAGAGGATATGATAACCATGGCACTCAGGGAAATGGGCAAGAGGAGCGGCTTTTAAATGGACGACAGACTTATAACCTCTTCCATGACAATGGAGGACGAGCAGATAGAATACAGCTTGCGCCCCAGGTTTCTTAACGAGTACATAGGTCAGCATAACGTCAAGGAACACATGCGCATATACATAGAGGCGGCCAAGCACAGAGGGGAGCCCCTGGACCATGCCCTTTTCTATGGCCCGCCGGGTCTCGGCAAGACCACGCTTGCGGCCATAGTCGCAAACGAGATGGGTGGCAACCTGCGGGTAACGTCAGGCCCAGCAATATCCCATGCAGGCGACCTTGCGGCCATACTTACAAATCTCGCCCCCGGCGACGTGCTGTTCATAGACGAGATACACAGGCTGAATTCCAGCGTTGAGGAAGTGCTCTATCCTGCCATGGAGGATTATTCTATTGACATAATAATAGGCAAGGGTCCATCCGCCCACTCTATACGCCTCGATCTTCCAAAGTTCACCCTCATAGGCGCGACGACGCGTATGGGCATGCTCACATCTCCCCTCAGGGACAGGTTCGGCATAAAGGAGCAGCTTGAGCTGTACAACCCGGAGGAGCTGAAGGAAATAATCGAGCGCAGCGCGGATATACTCAACGTTAAGATAGACACAGAGGGCGCCCTTGAGATAGCCTCGCGCTCCCGGGGTACACCGCGAATAGTTAACCGCCTGCTAAAAAGGGTGCGTGATTACGCACAGGTGCGGGGCAATGGCGAGATAGATCTTGAGACAGCCCGGGCTGGCCTGGATATGCTGGCCATAGATGAGATGGGCCTTGACGCTGTGGACAGGCGCATGCTCGCCACCATGATAGAAAAGTTCGGCGGCAGGCCTGTAGGCCTTGATACCATAGCCGCGGCCACAGGCGACGACGCCACCACCATCGAGGACGTGTACGAGCCATATCTCATACAGCTGGGCTTCATCGCGAGAACGCCCCGGGGCCGCGTGGTGATGCCGCTGGGATACCGGCATATGGGCTACGCGCCGCCCGCCGATATGGGACAGCAGAAGATGAATTTTTAAATCGTATTTTAAAATAATGCTTACGGAGGACTAAACGATGTTCGGCAAGAAGGAGCTTCAGAGGGAACTTGAACAGAAGGAGCAGCAGATACAGGAGCTGAACCGCAGGATCAAGGAATACCAGGACAAAAACGACGCGGTAGTAAGCGCCCTTACGGACGCGAAGTCCGCCGCGAACCGCATAATTGGCGCAGCGGAAGCAAAGCGCGATGATATCATCGCCGCCGCCATGCGTGAAAAGGCCGGTATGGAGGCCCAAAGGGACGGAATACTTGACGAAGCCCGGGCGCAGGCCGCGGCTATCGTTGCGGATGCCGAGAAGAGGGCAAAGGCTGCCGAGGAGCAGGCCAGGTACTTCCAGGATTATATCAGGAACACCGCAGATACGGTGCGCCGCCAAGCCGAAAACTACGCCGGCTTCCTTGAAAATTACGAGCATATAGGTATCGGCCAGCAGCCGGAGACGGAAAAGATAGATACTCCGGACGAGTACCGGAACCCTGCGGAGCTCATAAAGAGCATATACAATATCGAGGGCCGGGAGCTTCCCGATGAGGTGACGAAGCCCGACGCGGGGCAGGAGTCAGAGGAGGAAAAGGTATGGACCGTGGACGAAGTCGTCAGCGAGGAAAAGCATGACGATGACGACGCTGACAAAGCAGATGACGGCCTTGACAGCGAGCTCAACGACATACTGAACGATATATTAAAGCTGGATTGATTGACATAATCTATATGTGATGCTATAATCGATTATATTTACGAATAAGGATATTGCGGAAAGCCCGATGCTCCCGCAACTGCGAAAAGAGAGGCTGCTTCACCGGCTGAAAGGGCAGCTGCGCGGTTTCGTGTCGGTTCCCGTTCCGTATTCCGCAGGGAGGAAATGCCCTGCCGCAGGAGAGCGTTAAGGCCGGCCGAGAACCAATTAAGGTGGTACCGCGGACAAAAAACAGCCGCCCTTATATTCAGGGCGGCTTTTAATTTGTAAATTAAATTTACTTAATAATACCGGAGGAAATTATGGCAAAGAAAGAAAACCAGTTCGTTCAGGAGATTACCCCCCGCGACGTGGATTTTGCGAAGTGGTATACCGATATCGTACTCAAAAACGATATGTGCGACTATACCGATGTTCGCGGCTGTATGGCCATTAAGCCTTACGGCTATGCCGTATGGGAGCTCATGCAGAAGGAAATGGATCAGCGCTTCAAGGATACAGGTCATCAGAATGCATACTTCCCTCTGCTGATACCCGAAAGCATGTTGATGAAAGAGGCGGAGCACGTTGAAGGCTTTGCGCCTGAGGTCGCATGGGTAACACAGGGCGGCAACGAGGTGCTTCAGGAGCGCATGGCTATCCGACCCACCAGCGAAACGATAATCGGAACCATGTATTCCAAGTGGATACAGTCCTATCGCGACCTGCCCGTGCTGTATAACCAGTGGTGCAACGTAATGCGCTGGGAGAAGAGCACCCGCCCCTTCCTCCGTACTTCCGAATTCCTCTGGCAGGAGGGTCATACCGCCCATGAAACCCATGAGGACGCGCAGGAAGAAACCATCCGTATGCTCAACGTATACTATGATTTTATGGTAAACGTGCTGGCGATCCCCGTAGTACGCGGCCGCAAGAGCGAGAGTGAACGCTTTGCAGGCGCAGAGGCCACATATACTCTGGAAGCGCTGATGCATGACGGCAAGGCGCTGCAGATGGGCACCTCCCATAACCTGTCGGATCACTTTGCAAGGAGCTATGATATCAAGTATCTGAGCCGCGAGGGCAAGCAGGAATATTGCTATACTACCTCCTGGGGCACTTCTACCCGCATGATCGGCGGTATGATAATGGTTCACGGCGACGACCGCGGCCTCAAGCTGCCTCCCAAAGTAGCCCCCATTCAGGTAGTCATACTGCCCATCGCCATGCACAAAGAGGGCGTTCTGGAGAAGGCGACCGAGCTGTATAACGAGATAAAGGCATCGGGTCTTCGCGTAAAGCTGGACGACAGCGAGCAGAGCGCGGGCTGGAAGTTCAACCAGTGGGAGATGAAGGGCGTTCCCGCCCGTATCGAGATAGGCCCCAGGGATATCGAGAACGGCGTGGTGACCGTAGTGCGACGCGATACCCTCGAGAAGTTCACCATGCCGATCCAAGGCATAGGAGAAAACCTCGTAAAGCTCATGGCCGATATACATCAGACCATGTACGATATGGCTTTCGAGCACCGCAAGGCTCATACTACTCATGCTGAAAACTTCGGCGACTTTATGGACGGTGTAAAGAAGGGCTTCGTAAAGGCCCCCTGGTGTGCCGATCCCGATTGCGAGATGGAAATAAAGTGCGTTACCGGCGCATCTACCCGCTGCAAGCCCATGGATGAGGATACGACTGTAAAGCCCGGCTGTAAGTGCGTATTCTGCAACCGTGAGGCAAAGACCATGATGTATTTCGCAAGAGCGTACTGATCTAAGGCAAAAAGCGACATAGCGCCGTTTAGGTGGTTTACGCCTGAGCGGCGCTTTTTAAAACAAGGCCGCGCGGCGGCATAAGCCGATAAAAATGCTGGAAGGGAGCAGGGTATGCAGGTAAAGATGGATATATACGAAGCCATGCGGGCGCGCCATTCCGTGCGGGCGTATGAGCAGAAGGAGATTGAAGGCGAGATCAAGGACATGCTGGAGGATAAAATAGCGGAGCTCAACGGCCGGAGCGGGCTGCATATACAGCTTATCACCCATGAGCCCAAGGCTTTCGACAGCCCTATGGCACACTATGGCAAATTCTCCGGCGTGACGGATTACATCGCGATGATAGGCAAGAAGGACGACGAATTAGAGGAAAAATGCGGCTACTATGGCGAAAAGCTGGTGCTCTTTGCCCAGCAGCTCGGGCTTAACACCTGCTGGGTAGCCGTGAGTTACAAAAAAATAAAGACGGCTTATATGCTGGACGCCGGGGAAAAGCTGTGCATAGTCATAGCGATAGGCTACGGCAAAACTCAGGGCGTGCCGCATAAAAGCAAGGCGCCCTCCGAGGTAGCCGATATGGGCGACGTGCCGGAGTGGTTCAAAAAGGGCGTGGAGGCGGCGCTTTTGGCGCCTACCGCGGTAAATCAGCAGAAGTTTTTCTTTTCCCTCGATAACGGCCGGGTGTCGGCAAGGGCGGGAATGGGCTTTTATTCAAAAATAGACTTAGGCATAGCCAAGTGCCATTTTGAGCTTGGCGCGGGGAAGGAAAATTTCAATTGGGCATAGGCGCGCCCTGCAAGGCTGGCCTATTAGATATATAATTTGGGCCTTTTACGCGATTTGACTATTATTCACATTGGCGGGCTTTATTTAAAGGGAAGTTTGGAGTATAATACTGATAATGCCAAAGTGCGGCATGGGCAAGGGTTCCTGCCGTATTTTAGTATGTTTGATATTTTAAGAGTAATTGGAGGAACAAAATATGAATAATCCCAGCAGGGTAGCCTTTACTCTGTTCGGACGCGACGTATACTGGTACGGCGTGCTCATGGCCCTCGGCATCTTGATAGCGGTATGGCTCACGCTCAAGGAGGGCAAGCGCAAGAGGCTGACCGAGGACGATATACTGGATATGTGCCTTGTGATAATCCCATCAGGCGTGGTGGGCGCAAGGCTTTATTACGTGATTTTCGAGTGGGCGAGCTATGCCTCAAACCCCATACGCGCCCTGTATATATGGGAGGGGGGCCTTGCCATATACGGCGCGGTAATAGGCGGGCTTCTCGGTATGTTCATCTATTCCAAAGTCAGGAAGATACGCTTTCTGAAGCTTGCGGACTGCATAGCGCCGGGCCTTGTGCTGGCGCAGGCAATAGGCCGCTGGGGAAACTTTTTTAATCAGGAGGCCTTCGGCCTTCCCATAAGCAACGGCGAGCTTATGTGGTTCCCCTTTGCGGTGTATATAGAGGGATACCATACATTCAACGGCCAGCCCTGCTCCAACCCCTACCATATGGCCACATTTTTCTATGAGTCCGTATGGTGTCTTATAGTGTTTATAATACTGTGGAGCTGCCGCAAAAAATTCAGGCACGACGGCGATGCGATATTATCGTATGCCGCACTGTACGGCCTTGAGCGGATGTTCGTGGAGAGGCTCAGGGGTGACAGCCTGTATATAATAAAGCCGGGCGGGGCGATAGCCGCAGGCGTGCGGGTATCGGAGATGCTGAGCTTCATACTTGTAGTCGCCATAGCCGCTTTCTTCCTCATAAGGCATTTTAAGGAGAAAAAGCTGGGCAGGCTGATATGGCCCGCGCCGGAGGCCGAAGCAGAGGAAGCAGCCGCGCCGGACGAAGCGGACAGCGCCGGGGAAAGCGAAAAGGAAGAAGCCGCCGGAGAAAAGCCGGAAAGTGAAGAGACGGAGCAGAAGGACGGCGCCGGGGACGGGCAGTAAAGCAGAAAAATTCGGGGGGATTGAAATATGCGAAACCTTACCATGATGACGGACCTTTACCAGCTTACCATGATGTACGGCTACTACAAGTTCGGCATGACGAAAAACCAGGCTGTGTTCGATGTGTTTTTCAGGGAAAATATGCCAAACAGCGGCTATACCATCATGGCGGGCCTTGACACCGCCATAGATTACATAAAGAACATACACTTTGGCCCGGGGGATATAGAATACCTTCGCGGATTGAAGCTCTTTGACGAGGGCTTCCTGAAGGTGCTGAGCGAAATGCATTTTACCGGCGAGGTATATGCCATACCTGAAGGTACGCCCGTGTTTCCCTATGAGCCCCTCGTCCGTGTAAAGGCCCCTATCATGGAGGCACAGCTGGTGGAGACTACGCTGCTCAATATAATCAATCACCAGACCCTTATAGCCACCAAGGCCAGCCGCGTGGTTTACGCCGCAGACGGAGGCGCGGTGCTGGAGTTCGGCCTTCGCCGTGCCCAGGGCCCAGACGCAGGTACATACGGCGCAAGGGCGGCTATAATAGGCGGCTGCAGCTCTACCAGCAACGTGCTTGCAGGCCAGCTTTACGATGTGGCGATCGCAGGCACTCACGCCCACAGCTGGGTAATGAGCTTCCCGACCGAGCTGGATGCTTTCCGCGCATATGCCGATATATTTCCGGATTCCTGTATGCTGCTTGTTGACACCTACGATACTCTCAAGTCCGGCGTACCAAATGCCATAAAGGTATTCGATGAGCTGAGGGCAAAAGGCCATAAGCCGGTGGGCATACGCCTCGACAGCGGCGACCTTGCCTATTTCTCCAAGGAGGCCCGCAGGATGCTGGATGCCGCAGGCTATCAGGATGCGCGCATATTTGCCTCCAGCGATCTTGACGAATACGTTATCCGCGAGCTGAAGGCACAGGGCGCAAGGATAGACGTATGGGGCGTGGGCACAAAGATGATAACCTCCTATGACTGGCCCGCGCTGGGCGGCGTGTATAAAATGTCCGCCGAGATAGTGGACGGCAAAATGACCCCCAAGATAAAGATAAGCGAAAATCCCGCAAAGCTCACCAATCCCGGATATAAAAAGATATACCGCCTGTACGGCAAGCGGGACAATATGGCGCTTGCGGATATAATCGCCCTTGACGACGAGACCATAGACGACAGCAAGCCTATCAAGCTGTATAACCAGCACCATACCTATCAAACTAAGGTAATACGGGACTTTTATGCGAGAGAACTTCTGGTGCCGGTATTCGTAAACGGCAGGCAGGTATATGAGAGCCCCGACGTATGCTCAATAAGGGAGTACAGCAAAAAGGAGCTGGCTGCATTCTGGGAGGAATACAGGCGCATACTCAATCCTCACACCTACAAGGTGGACATATCCGATAAGCTTTATAATCTCAAGATGGAGCTTATACATGAAAACAGGGAAGAATATGAGCAAGAGGATTGTTAAGCTGCTTATAGCGGTCTCGGTATGCATGCTGCTCACGGGCTGTGTGAACACGGGGGCGCATATCGTTCCTTCCGTAACCATTCCGCCGGAGTCTACGCAGCCCCCCGAACCTACCCCAAGCCCTACGCCGGAGCCGGTGCAGGTGGAGGAAATGGCGGATCTCAGCAGCGCATACGATAAAAACGGATTGCTGATAGTGGGCGAAGAGCACTTCCAGCAGTATATATCCTTCAAAAATATTCAGGTGTACGAGCAGTGCGGGGATACATTTATGGATGCCGTTGCGGTGAACGAATACCCGGATACACTGGTATGCGCGCTGAACATACGTTTTTTTGATGAGGATGGCACAGAGATAGCATCCGGCAGGGTGCAGACCAGAGACGGCCAATACGTGCTTCGGCTGGAAAATGGCGACAATACTCTGTTTGCCCAGATAGATACAGACATGACACTTACTGATAAGGAGTTCCGGCTGGAGTACAGCGAAGATCTGAACGTGCTGCCGGAATAACGGGAAGATACAGATGGATTACAAAAAGAGCCACAGGATACTTTGGATATGCCTTATAGGGGCGCTGGCGCTTTCGATAATAAACTGCGTGCTGGCATATATAAACGAAAGTGCTGCCATAGTGGGCATAGCGGTAGCGGTAATAGTGGCGGCTGCCGGCATAATACAGGCTATAAAGTTTTTCCGCTGCCCGTATTGCGGCTGCAACCTGTATTTGTGGGGTCAGGGGAGAATGCCCGAATACTGCCCGGACTGCGGAGAACGGTTGATACCGCACAAAAAAAGTTGAGTCGGCTCAATAAAACAGGCGCCGTCCGAGATTGGTTTTTATGTATATTGCCGGGCATATATATAAATTTCATTGACTTTGAAAATATCATTTGATATAGTATTTTAAGTAATAGTGGACGAATGCGATTGCTTTGGCGGAAACGCCCGAACATATAAAAATCAAAACTGACAGAATGGAGATAAAACCATGGAAAGAATCAAGACCCTCGAGACCCGCAACCTCTGTGAGAGCGCAAGGAACGGCGGCTGCGGCGAATGCCAGACCTCATGCCAGTCTGCCTGCAAAACCAGCTGCGGCGTGGCCAACCAGAAGTGCGAGAATAAGAATAACTAAACTTGGCAATAAAAGTTGCCGCCTGTTCCCAGGCGGCAGTTTTTATGTTACAGCCTAATAGGAGAGGCGATAATGGTTCATCAGTACAAGTTAAACGGTTACAATATAGTGCTGGATTCCTGCTCCGGCTCCATACATGTGGTAGACGATGTGGCGTATGACATAATAGCTATGTATCAGGACAACAGCCCGGAGGAAATAGTGGAGGCCGTATCCGAAAAATACGCCGGCCGCCAGGATGTAAAGGAGAAGGACATACTGGACTGCATCGAGGACATAAAGGCCCTGATAGCAGCCGGAAAGCTGTTTACACCGGATACATTCTCAGAGATGGCGGGAACCTTCAAGCAGCGCTCGGGTGACGTTATAAAGGCGCTGTGCCTGCACGTCGCCCATACCTGCAATCTCAACTGCGCATACTGCTTCGCCAGCCAGGGCAAGTATCACGGCGAGCGCGCGCTGATGAGCTATGAGGTGGGTAAGCGCGCGCTGGACTTCCTGATGGAGAATTCAGGCAGCCGCACCAACCTCGAGGTGGACTTCTTCGGCGGTGAGCCGCTGATGAACTGGGACGTGGTAAAGCGGCTTGTGAAGTATGCCCGCAGCGTAGAGAAGGAACGGGGCAAGAACTTCCGCTTCACCCTCACCACCAACGGCATGCTCATCGACGACGAGGTCATAGAGTTCTGCAATAGGGAGATGAGCAATGTGGTGCTGTCCCTGGACGGCCGCAAGGAGATAAATGACGCCACCCGTGTAGATTACGCGGGCAACGGCAGCTATGACCGCATAGTGCCCAAGTTCCGTAAGCTTGTGGAGGCAAGAGGCGGCAAGAACTACTATATGCGCGGCACCTTCACCCACGCTAATCCCGACTTTACCAACGACGTATTCCATATGGCGGATCTGGGCTTTACCGAGCTTAGCATGGAGCCCGTGGTCTGCGCGCCGGACGACCCGGCTGCTCTGACCTCCGACGATCTTGAGATAGTAAAGGAGCAGTACGAGATACTTGCAAAGGATATGCTGCGCCGCGAAAAAGAGGGAAGGCCCATAACCTTCTATCATTACATGCTGGATCTTACGGGCGGCCCCTGCATATATAAGCGCATATCCGGCTGCGGCTCCGGCACAGAGTACATGGCGGTCACACCATGGGGGGATCTGTATCCCTGCCACCAGTTCGTAGGCGAGGAAAAGTTCAAGCTGGGCGACATATGGAAGGGTGTCACAAACGAGGCAGTACGAAGCGAGTTCCGCTCCTGCAACGCATATGCCCGCAGGGAATGCGAGAACTGCTGGGCTAAGCTTTATTGCTCCGGTGGCTGTGCCGCCAACGCTTATCACGCTACGGGCAGCATACGCGGCGTATATCCCGCGGGATGCGAGCTGTTCAAGAAGAGGATAGAGTGTGCAATAATGATGAAGGTCGCACAAGAGGATATGTGATGGACACTCCCATACTCGACTTTCTCAGGCAGTACTCGGAACATGACTGGGTGCGCTTCCATATGCCCGGTCATAAGGGCAAGGGCATGCTGGGTTGCGAAAAATGGGATATAACCGAGGTATACGGCGCAGACGCGCTGTACGAGGCTGACGGCATTATCGCCAAAAGCGAGCGCAATGCGATGGAACTGTTCGGCACGCAGCGCACCTGCTATTCTACCGAGGGCTCCAGCCAGTGCATACGGGCAATGCTGTATCTCGCCCTCAACAACAGGCCGAAGGGCAATTCAAATGTGATAGTGGCTGCCCGCAATGTGCACAAGACCTTTGTATATGCCGCGGCTCTCCTTGATATAGAGCCGGTATGGCTGTGGCCGGAGAGCAGCAGCTCTCTCTGCGGCTGTCCGGTGACGCCGGCAATACTGAAGGAAACACTTAATAAGCTTGATGCTCCGCCTGCCGCCGTGTATGTAACCAGCCCCGATTATCTGGGCGAAATGGCGGATATGGGAAACCTTGCCAAAGTGTGCCACGACAGCGGCACGATACTTCTCGTTGACAATGCCCACGGAGCATATCTGAAGTTTCTGCCAAAATCGCTGGACCCGCTGGACCTCGGCGCGGACATGTGCTGCGCGTCGGCCCACAAAACGCTGCCTGTGCTGACAGGCGGCGCGTACCTGCATATAAGCAGGCGCCTGCCTGCACGCTATGCCGATCAGGCAAAGTCCGCATTGGCCCTCTTCGGCTCCACCAGCCCGTCATACCTTATAATGGCCTCGCTGGACGCCTGCAACAGCCTTCTGGCGGGAGATTACCCAAAGAGGATAGCGGAATGGGCAGGGAATATGGACTGCCTTAAACGGCGGCTCGGGAGCCGTGGGTGGAAAGTGCCCCAAAGCGACCCCCTTCGGCTGACCGTACGGGCTACGGAGAGCATGAGAGGCACGGACATAGCGAAGCTGCTGCGCGGCGGAAATATAGAGTGCGAGCATGCGGACGCCGGCTACGCGGTACTCATGACTACGCCCAACAATACTTTAGAAGAGCTGTACAGGCTGGAAAAAGTGCTTGGCGAGTGCCGCAGCAGACCAGCAGAGCAAGAGCTGCTGCCCATTGCCAGGGCGGAAAGGGCTATGTCGGTCCGGGAGGCGTTTTTCCGGCCCCACGAGGTGATACCGGTAAGCGAGGCATTGGGCCGTATATGCGGCGCTCCTGCCGTGTCCTGCCCCCCTGCGATACCCATTGCGGTGTCCGGCGAGAGGATAGGCAGGGAGGCCATTGAACTGTTTGAATATTACGGCATAAATGAAGTAGACGTAGTTAAATAATGAAAAATGCGGCACAGTTTGAAATGTGCCGCACTTTTGCTATTTCTTGTCAGATAAAAAATTTTCGTTTCACGCTTTCCCTAAGAGGCGGGCAGCAGGCGATGATGATGAGAGTGAGCCCAAGGATCAGACAGCACGCGAGGGGATATATGGACCATATCAGGCTGTCGTGGAGGCCGAAGGTGTAATTGAGCAGGTATTCCACCAGCACCATGAAGCCGCCTGTAGCTATGAGAGTGCCGGCGATTATATATAGATACCCGCGGCGCAGATAGTACATCAGTGCCACCGCGCCTACGGCGATTATCATCAGTCCCCCGGTGACGGGGAATGCGAAGGACAGGAACCAATGGCCGCCTGTGGCGAAGTTTATATAGAGCAGGTATAGGCCTGCGGCGATAAAGTCCGCCGCTACGAACACCACAGGTATGGGGCGCCTGAACCACATTGGCAGTACGACTATCACATAAAATACCGTCAGCGCGCCGCCTACGTAGCCGGACCAAAGTATTCTGCCGTTGATCTTCCAGTCGCACAGCAGCGATGTAGCGAGGGGCAGCAGAAACAGCATGGTAAGTATGAACAGCAGGCCGGACCGGCTGGCGGTCTCCTGAGGTTTCCGGTCAACGGGGTACGGCTTTTCGCCGTCCGGACGCTTTATATACGGGTGAAACACCACAGTGCCGCAAAGCGGGCACTTTTCCTCGCTGTCGCTCAGCTCAACTCCACATTTTATACAATACAAAGCTCACGTCTTCCTTTCCTTGAACTATGGCTGGTTGCTTTCGGCCTTTACGTGAAGGCCCTGATCCTGAAGCACCCGGAAAAAGTGCAGTTCCAGCTCAGGCTCCGTTATGTTGCGTATCATGTTGATATACATGGTACCATTATATGACAGCACGCCGCAGTTGTGGGGCGCCCGGGCCTGCACGCCTATTATGAAGTCCATGCGGCTTATGTAGGGGCGCATAGCTTCGGGTACGGTAACATTGCCGAGGTTTGAGAGGCAAAGGCAGGACTTGCATTCACCTACCGCGTCAAATACGGCCTTCATGGCAGCGTTTTTTATGAACAGCGGCATCACCTTTAAGATAAAAGCCTTTTCACTGCTGACGTTGGCGGCTATACGAGTACCCATGAGCTTTGCGGTGCAGTCCAGCCCCATGCGGTGATGGACTACTGAGCATATCTCCTTAAAACTGTAATCGCCAAGCTGAGGGTCTATTTCGGGGGTGACGTACAGGGCGAAGTTGCGCAGGGTTCTGCTCGGGAAAAGCTTTCGGAGGTTTACGGGTATAAGCACCTTTACGGGGCGCCTGTGCCTACGGAAATGTACCTTTTCCGCCTGCAGGTCGAGTATGGCTTTCATCATAGCAGCGCAAAGGAACTCTGTAACGGTGACCCCGTACTCCTTTGCCTTGCCGCGCACGGACTCCGCATCCAGCATGAACGTCACAAGATTCAAAAATCCGTCGGGCTCCGGGGTGCCTGAGAGGTGATACGCTGTTTTTTCCCGTCGGCTTGCCCGCACGTCCCCGGCAAACCTGAGAAAGCTGTCCTCCAGCTCCTCCTCGGAGGGCTCCTCCAGCCTGCCCAGAACACCGTCCTCCTTAGGTACATTGAGGCCGTGCTTCTGGTATAGGTATTCGGCCAGCAGTGTCTTGAGGAATACCAGCGCGCCGTTGCCGTCGGTTATGGCGTGGAAAAACTCCACGGCTATGCGGTTCTTGTATACTATAACCCTGAAAGCGCACTCGCGAACTTCTTTAAAGGGTACGTGGGCCAACGGGCAGGCCTTTTCATCGCGTATGGCGGGAGCCTTGGAAAGCTCCTCGAGGTAGTACCAAAATGTGCCCCTGCGCAGCCGCACCGCCATGGAGGGGAAGCGGCGCACAGTCACATCGAGGGCGGATTGCAGCACCGGCCTGTCTACGGGCTCGCTCAGGGTGGCCGAGAGCCGGAAAAAGTTGTTCCAGTTCCTGCGCCGGGCGGCGGGGTATATCTTTGCCGCGTTGTCAAGCCGCATCCAGCGTAGCTTGCGTTCAGGACAGAGGCGTTTGTTCAAAAACTCGTTTATCGTGGCAAAATCGTCCTGATTTTCCTTTAACTGGTACAGCACGTAGGCGTGCCAGCGTTCCGGGGCGATATGCAGACTGCTCCTGCAGCCGCATTGCAGCAGCCTTGAATGGAGCCGCCGGGAGTCGTCCAGCAATATCTCGTCGCCGCCTGCGAAAATGAGAGAGGGCGGCATGCCTGTAAGGTCGCCGAATAGAGGGGACAGCAGCGGGTCCAGCCTGTCGCGGCCGGCCGCGTAGCACTGGGCGTAAAACTTAAGAACCTCAGCTGTGAGAGAGGGATCGTTGTCCCGGTTCGTTTCGTAGCTTTCGCCGGAAGCTGTGAGGTCTGTCCAGGGGGAAATGGCAATGATCCCGCAGGGCATGGCCATTTTAAGCTCCTTGAGCTTTAAGCAGAGGGCGTAGCAAAGGCCGCCGCCTGCACTCTCGCCGCAGAGCATTATGTGGTCCCCACCGTAGCCCTTGCTAATGAGGTATCTGTATGCCTCCAGCGCGTCGTCGAGTGCGGCGGGGAAGGGGTGTTCAGGAGCGAGCCTGTAGGCGGCACAGAACACGCGCACGCCCTCTTCATCTGCAAGCGTTGCGGCGAAGCCCTTGGCGTAGTCGAGATCGCCGCAGGTATAGCCTCCCCCGTGCAGGTAAAGTATGACTCCCTGACGGCGCTCGTCCCGCGGTATGACCCATGCGCCCTCGAAGCGGTCGAAGGGATGATCACGCACCTTAACGTCCTTTTTATGTATGGCTTCCATAAGCTCGCCAAGCTTGTCCTGTCCCCGGCGTATGGTTTCCAGTGAGCAGCTGGCAACCAGCGGCTTAAAGAAATTCAATTGAGAATGCACAAGTTTTGCCGGCAGTCCCATAGTAAGTTCCTTTCCAAGGGTGTTATCTTAACAATTTATTATAGCATATAGCACCAATTTTATATAGACTTTACCCTAATGTGAAAAAATAGACAGCATATGCAGTGGGCTTGCGTAAATTCGCAAGGTACTCCTTGACGCGAATGCTTTCCTGTGATACGGTGTTATTGACATCAGAGGTGCGAGTCGCGGCGGGCACTTCTCGCCCGTTGGAAAGAAGCCACTCGGTGTCGGAAGCGTCGACCGAGCGAGTCGCGGCAGGCACTTGTCGCCTGTTGGAAAGAAGCTCTTCGACGCTTTTATTATTTCGCGTGTACCTTATGTTCTCATCTCTCAACAGGTCTGCAACGTAAGCAGGATTATAAGCGTCAAACACGGAATTTACGCTGTTGTATGGTTCTATAGCGCCATCTACGTCTATCCTAATGGGGACTATGACGGAATCGCCGTTTTCGGAAAGAAACGAAAACGCAATACGGGCGGTCTTTGGCAAAGCTTGACAGAAGCTGCTCTGAAAAGCTATACTTTCAGATGACAGCGGACTCACTATTTAACTGAAGGATATGAGGATAAAGGTCATGAAGATAAACGAAGGCTATATGCCATTTATGGGATACAAAACATATTACAGGACGGTTGGCGAGCGTACTGACAAGGCGCCGCTGATACTCCTGCATGGAGGCCCCGGTTCTACTCACAATTATTTCGAGGTGCTGGACAGGGTGGCGGAGGAGGACGGCCGTATGCTCGTCATGTACGACCAGATAGGCTGCGGCAACTCATACGTTGACGGAAGGCCGGATCTATGGACGGCCGAGACATGGGTAAATGAGCTTATCGCGCTGAGAAAGCACCTGGGGTTGGATACCTGCCACCTGCTGGGCCAGTCCTGGGGAGGCATGCTGCTGTTGACCTATATCTGCGGCTATGAGCACTCAGGCGTAAAGAGCGGCATACTTTCCAGCACACTGCCCGCAAGCTGGCTGTGGGGCATTGAACAGGCACGCATGATAAAGGAGCTGCCGGAGGAATACCAGGAGGCCATAAAAACGGCTACCGAGACCGGCGACTATTCCAGCGATATATACCAGAGGGCAGAGGAAGAGTATATGCTGCGCCACGCTGCGGGCAAGCCCGATCCCAATGGCCCCGAGTGTCTGCTGAGGAAGAAAAGGACAGGCCGGGAGAGCTATGTCGTAGGCTGGGGCCCTAACGAGTACACACCAATGGGTACGCTGAAGGATTACGATGTAATAGACAAGCTCAAGGACATAAAGGAGCCCTGCCTCGTGATCAATGGCGGCAATGACCTTTGCACACCGTATATAGCCAAGGTGATGTACGACAATATACCAAACTCGAGATGGGAGCTGTTCAGGGAGTGCCGCCATATGTGCTTCGTAGAGGACAACGACCATTATGTTGAGGTGCTTAAAGAGTGGCTCAACGAGAAGGATTGATTCAATTTGGCTTATAAAAAATGACCCCGCCTTTATGGGTCGGTGTCCGTAAAACAGTATTGAGTACGCCCGAAGAATCCTAAATTTCTTCAGGCGTTTCCCTGTGTGGCTGGTAGACTTTTTCATATTTTACTAATATACTTTATTCAGCATTCAGCGAAGAGTGAGGTAAATTATAATTTTGTGAGGTGTTGGCATGAGTGAATTTATGATATTAGCGATTGTATTTATTTCAATGTTGGTTTTGTTTTATTTTTTATGGGTCAACGGATATATGATTTTGAACGCAAAACGAGCCTTATTATTTGTTGGTTCACTCAGAGGGAAAAATAAATGCGAAGTTTCTTTTTCATCTTGTAGCGGATATGTAAAAAAGGTAATAAAATTTAACGAAAGTCGTGAATATACTTTTAAGTTGGATGGCGATGTCTCAAAAGGAAGTATCCATGTTATTGTAGAAAATAAAAATAAAGAGACCATATTAGATTTGACACCAGAGATAAAAACCGGTATGTTGACTGTCGATGAAAAATGTAGATATTATCTAATGCTTAAATTTGAAAAAGCAGATGGCAAGATTAAGTTACAATGGGATTAGTGGGTATATAGTTTATAAAATCATCACTTTTCAAATCGGAATTTGCGGAGGTATATATGAAAAAGATAGTGACACTTTTACTGTTTATGGTTTGTTTTTGCGGATTAGTTGGATGTGGAGTAAAACCTGTATCGGATGCTAAAATCAATTATGGCTCATCGTCTATCTATTCAGAAGAAGATATGAATGCTGCTATCGAGTTAATTAAAGAAGAGTTCTCCACATGGGAAGGATGTGAATTACACGATATTTTCTATTCTTCTGATGATGAAGTGAATGAAGAGAATATTGCTTGGATGAATGAGTTGGCAAAAGGTCAAAATCTAAGCCCAGATTTTACACAGTGTATTATGTTTAAAAGTAATTTTCATTCGCCGAAAAATGGTGGTGGAGCATGGAATGCAGATGAAGAATATACAGATTGGCAATGGTGGCTTGCTCGTACAGAAGGCGGAGATTGGAAACTGCTTACATGGGGATATTGAAGCTAACAAATCCCAGTTTGTAGGGCTGTTGAAAAACCCTTTAGGAACGAAGGACGCACTTCTATACTCTCCTGCCGGAAGTATCAGTGCGTACAGTCAAGTCAGCAAGCTGTCGGGGCGGAGCTTCATTCTCTGTCAGCAGAAGAAAATCGGCTGACTTCGAATGCTGCGTCACCTCGTTCCGTCAAGACGGCTGCACCCCCTTGCGCCGCTAAAGCGGCTATAAGGCGAGGACATTTTTTATGAAGTGTTATTCAGTTAAAAATAGTCAGCACCTTAACGATGTGACTTAATCCGACAAAAGGCAAACCAAAAAGTGATATTTTTATATTGTTCACGGGGGCTTTTTAATTTATAATGTGAAAAATATGGCGCGCGATAAAACCGCGGCACCTATAGGGAGAATTGCCATGAAAACCATATTGGTTCTGGGCGGCGCCGGCTACATCGGCAGCCATACCGTGTACGAACTCATAGACGGCGGATACGACGTAGCTGTGGCGGATAACCTTGAAACGGGATTTATAGAGGCGGTACACCCAAAGGCGAGGTTCTATAAGGGCGATATACGGGACAGGTCATTCATAGATTCCGTATTTGACGCCGAAAAGATAGACGCAGTGATACATTTCGCCGCTAATTCCCAGGTGGGCGAGAGTATGATAAAGCCCCTGAAATACTATGAAAACAACATGGGCGGTACACTAACCATGCTGCAATCCATGGTAGAGCACGGGGTGAAGTACATAGTATTCTCATCTACAGCCGCCATATATGGCGAGCCTGAGCGCGTGCCAATAATGGAGAGCGACCCGACCCACCCTACCAACTGCTACGGCGAAACCAAGCTTTCCATGGAGCGAATGTTCCACTGGGCCTCCGTGGCCCACGATATACATTTTGTGGCTCTGCGCTATTTCAACGCCTGCGGGGCGCACCCCAACGGCAATATAGGCGAAGCTCACGACCCCGAAACGCACCTTATACCAATAGTCCTGCAGGTGCCTAACGGACAGCGGAAGACCGTGAACATATTCGGCGACGATTACGGTACTCGCGACGGTACATGCGTGAGGGATTACATACATGTGTGCGACCTCGCATCGGCCCATGTGCTGGCTGCTGAGTATCTTATGAACGGCGGCAAAAACGACGTGTTTAACCTTGGAAACGGCGTGGGCTTTACCGTAAGGGAGATAGTGGATGCGGCGGAAAAGGTAGTAGGTAAGCCCATAGCGTGCGAGATTGCATCCCGCAGGGCGGGCGACCCCGCGCAGCTTGTAGCTTCCAGCGAAAAGGCTAAGACAGTGCTTGGCTGGAAGCCCAAATACGACGATATAGATACAATAATCTCCACGGCGTGGCGCTGGCACAGCACCCACCCCTGCGGCTACAAAGCCTGATGAGGCGGCATATGGATGAAGAGTATCGCTTTTCCGCTCCCGGACGTGTAGAGATATGCGGCAACCATACCGATCATCAGCACGGCCGTGTGCTTGCAGCCGCCATAAACCTCGAGTCAAAGGCCATAGTGCGCAGGAACTGCGAGGGTAAAATACGCGTGATTTCAGAGGGATATGAGCCTGTAGAGATAGACGTATGGGATCTTGGGGTGCACGAGGAGGAGAAGAACACCACCGCGGCGCTGATACGGGGCGTAGCATCGGCATTTACAGAGTGCGGCTGTAAGCTTGGCGGTTTGGATGCGAAGGTAAGCTCCACGGTGCTGTCCGGCTCCGGCCTTTCCAGTTCAGCGGCGTTTGAGGTGCTCATTGGCCGCATATTAAACGGCCTGTTCTTTGAGGATAAACTTACGCCGGTTCAAATAGCACAGATAGGCCAGTATGCCGAGAACGTGTATTTCGGAAAGCCCTGCGGCCTTATGGATCAGATTGCCTCAAGCGTTGGCGGCCTGGTCTATATAGACTTCAGGGACCCGGCGCATCCGGTGGTGGAAAACGTGGAGTATGACTTTGACGGCTGCGGTTATACACTTTGCATAATAGACAGCGGTGCCGACCACGCGGGCCTGACGGAGAATTATGCCGCCATACCCGGCGAACTGCATAAGGTATGCCGGGTCTTCGGCAGGGAATACCTGAGAGATGTGGACGAAAGCGAGCTTTATGCAAGACTTCCCGAAGTACGCAAGGTGGCGGGTGACAGAGGGGCGCTCCGTGCCATGCACATATTTGACGACAGCAGGCGCGTAGCGGAGCAGGTGGCGGCACTTCGAAATAACGACTTTGACCGCTTTCTTAAGCTTGTGAACGACTCAGGCGATTCCTCATGGAAGTATCTGCAAAACGTGATCCCCTCAGGTAGCAGGGAGCATCAGAGCATGGCTTTCACTATAGCCCTTTGTAAGAAACTGCTTAATGGCCGCGGCGCGGTACGCGTACACGGCGGCGGCTTTGCCGGAACGGCGCTTGCTTTCGTTCCGGACGGCGAGTTCAATAAGTTCCGCGAGGGCGTAGAGAGGGTGCTTGGCGCGGGTTGCTGTCATAAGCTCAGCATAGCGAAATAACGGGGTATTACGTAGATACAGCAGGGAAAAACACAAAAGCATTAAAGAAATAGGAGCCTCGGGCGGGAGAATATGTGAGCGCGGCAGGGTACTGTCTTATCCGCCCGGCATTTGACGGAGGCCATCATATCCTGTATAATATCATTGGCAGGTGAGCGTAGAGAGTATCATTTTGTTGTGCCTCTAATCCGATCCTTGACCTTGTTTTGCAAATATCCTATAATGATCTCATGCGAATGTGGTGGAACGGCATACACAGCAGACTTAAAATCTGCCGGCGAAAGCTTGCGGGTTCAAATCCCGCCATTCGCACCATGAAAATACCCTAAATCTCTAAGGATTTAGGGCTTTATTGTGTAAGAAGTACCCACTAATAGTGACACTTTTCTGTGGGGGTGACCATTTTATGCAGGGGTAAATGAATACGAATACCCGTATACATTGAACGATATATGGCAAGACGTGATAGCGTCCACGCCTCAAGATACGATCTCGAATTTTGCCGGACTTAAAGGCTTTTTCTATAATATAATAATAGATTAAAGAATTATTTTGACATGGGGCATTGACTTTTTATTGGCAAAATGCTATTATAATAACAACAAAACAATCGTATCTGGGTGTGGCGCAGTTTGGTAGCGTGCTTGAATGGGGTTCAAGAGGCCGGAAGTTCAAATCTTCTCACCCAGACCAGAAACAGTCCATAGGCGATATGGGCTGTTTTTTATATGTACATATTTTAGATTAATAAAAAAAGCGGGAGCTGACTCCCGCTTTGGCATGATTTCGGTTAGTACACTTTTTTTGCGTCTAACTTCTTGATGACCACAAGGGTCAGCAGCATCAACGCTATGGCTATTGGCAGGCAAATCCAAGCGATGCGGACGAAGCCTGCTATTATGTAGGATACGAATGACACGGCGGCACAGGTAATGGCATAGGGCAGCTGAGTGGATACGTGCATTACGTGATCGCATTGTGCGCCCGCGGAGGCCATTATGGTGGTATCGGAGATGGGTGAGCAGTGGTCGCCGCATACAGCGCCTGCCATGCAGGCAGAGACACATATGACGCCTATGGGGTCAGTGATGGGGAATACCTCCAGTGTTATGGGGATAAGTATGCCGAAGGTACCCCAGCTGGTACCCGTAGCGAAGCTGAGGAAGCAGCCGATAAGGAATACTATGGCAGGCAGGAAGGACTGGAAGCTCTGGGCAGAACTCTTTACGGCAGAAGCTACGTATGCGCCAGCCCCGAGGGAATCGGTCATTGCCTTGAGGGACCAGGCGCAGGTCAGTATCAGTATTGCTGGGACCATGGCCTTGAAGCCCTCAGGCAGCATGCCCATCATTTCGGAGAAGCTCATAAGCTTGCGGAGCTGATAAAAAACGATGGTTATGACGAGGGCGAAGGAGGAGCCCAGCATAAGGCCTACGGAAGCGTCGGAGCCTGAGAAGGAGGTGACTATGTTGTGATAACCTTCTCTGGCAGGGTCAAAGAATCCGCCGGAGTATATCATGCCGGTGACGCAGGCTATAATTAGCACGATTATTGGCAGCACAAGGTCTATTACACGGCCGTTAGTATTGGCCTCAGTTGCTTCGGCGGAAGCATAAGGGTTTTTGCCGGAGAAGAGGTCGCCATTCTTAGCGTTAAACTCGCATTTGCCCATGGGGCCGAAGTCAGTCTTCAGCAGCACCAGCCCTACCATAAGTGTGATGGTGAGAAGGGCATAGTAATTGAAGGGAATTGCCTTGATAAAAAGGGTGAGTCCGGAGCCGTCCTCCACGTATGAGGAAACGGCGGCAGCCCATGAGGAGATAGGTGCGATAATGCACACAGGAGCCGCGGTGGCATCTATAAGATAAGAAAGCTTTGCGCGGGACACGTTGTGCTTATCCGTCACGGGGCGCATTACGGAACCGACGGTAAGGCAATTGAAGTAGTCGTCTATGAATATCAGTATGCCGAGGGCTATGGTAGCCAGCTGCGCGCCTGCGCGGGACTTTATGTTCTTGGCGGCCCAACGACCGAAGGCGGCGCTTCCGCCAGCCTTGTTCATAAGGCATACCATGACGCCGAGTATGACCAGGAATACCAGTATGCCGACATTATAGGAATCGGACAGTACGGATACTATGCCGTCGTTGAAAACGTGCAGAATTGTACCTTCAAATGAGAAGTTGGAGTAGAGCAGGCCGCCTGCCAGTATACCCACGAACAGGGAAGAGTAGACCTCCTTCGTTACCAGTGCCAGAGTAATGGCGATTACGGGCGGAAGAAGGGCCCAAGGAGTGTTGTAGAAGCGCTCCGTGTCAAGCTCAGCGCCTTGGGTGGCGAAAGCGGCTATGCAGAGCACTATCAGCGTAATGGCCACCATTATGATAGTAGGCAGCGTCTTGCGGGTAGATAGTTTCATTTGGTTTTCCTCCATAAAGATCGAGTCAAAAAATAAAGAAGCCATGATCTTTGTGAACCGCAAAAATCATGACTAAAAATACATCAAATATAAATTATATTATACCGTGCATACCATGACAGCGCTCCACTTTTACGTGACAGTCCAGAGGATATTCTCCCACTGGCCCAGCGCCGGCACTCAGGCATTATGCCGGTACTTCGGCAAAGGACCCTTTCCGCCCCGCGGTGCCTGCCGCTCGTGTGTAGGGCCTAATAATGTCCTCTGCGCCTCTATCATTGCCATATACAATTATAGTAATAAAAATACATATGTCAACAAGTAATTTACAGTTCGTTAGGCCCTGTGTTACAATTTACGTGTAAAGTTTTTTATATGTTTTTGAGTGGGAGACAAAATGAAGATAAAGACCGTCTATATGGACATTGAGGAAGTGCTGGCACAACCGGTACAGCAGCACGTATATCCTAAACGGCCAAATATATTTTTCAGAATGCTGCTGCGGGCGGTATCCGCGCCGGATCTGAAAGCAACAAATTTTAAATACCGTGAATTTGAAATGGAAAAGCTGGGGAAAAAAGAGCCGTGCTTGGTACTTATGAACCATTCGAGCTTTATAGATCTCAAGATAGCCTCTACGGTGTTTTACCCCAGACCCCTAAATATTGTCTGTACATCCGATGGCTTTGTGGGCAAGGAGCGGCTTATGAGAAGCCTGGGCTGCATACCTACCCGCAAGTTCGTAACGGATACCCAGTTGGTACGGGATATGATGTTTGCACTGAAAAAGCTGAAAAGCTCCATACTTATGTATCCCGAGGCAAGCTATACATTTGACGGTACCGCTACGCCGCTGCCTGCGGGCCTGGGCAAGTGCGTCAAACTCATGGGAGTGTCTGTGGTGATGATACGCACCTACGGCGCCTTCGCGCGGGATCCGCTCTATAACGGTTTGAGGCTGCGCAAGGTAGACGTATCTGCCGATATAAGCTACATACTTTCTCCGGAGGACATAAGGACAAAGACGGCCGAGGATATAAACGGTATACTTTACGAGCAGTTCTCCTTCGACAACTTCAAATGGCAGCAGGAGAACAACGTTAAAATAAGCGAACCTTTCCGCGCCGAGGGGCTGAATCGCGTACTGTACAAATGCCCGCACTGCGGTGCGGAGGGCTCCATGGAATCCGGTGGAGCAGATATACTGTGCAATGCCTGCGGCAAGGGCTATACACTTACGGAATACGGCTTTATGGAAGCAAAGGAAGGAAAGACGGAATTTCCTCACATACCCGATTGGTACGCATGGGAGCGGGATTGCGTGAGGCAGGAAATTTTGAAAGGCAGCTATAAGCTGGACGTTCCAGTGGACATATACATGATGGTAAATACCAGAAAGGTATACGGTATAGGAGAAGGCAGGCTGACCCATGGTGAAAACGGCTTCCGCCTTACGGGCTGCAACGGAAAGCTGGATTATCATCAGCACCCGCTGGTCAGCTACAGCCTGTATTCGGATTATTTCTGGTATGAGATGGGTGACGTCATATGTATAGGGGATGCGGCGGCGCTGTACTACTGCTTCCCAAAGGGCTGTGGTGATATAGTTGCAAAGACGCGTCTGGCAACAGAGGAGCTTTACAAGATAAAAAAAGCTGCGCAATAGAGAATAATAAACCGAGACTGTTAAAAAGTGGCATTAAGCCACTTTTTTTAACAGCCTCGGCTCAGTGTATTTTGATTTGGCCTAGCCGCCAAGATATGCTTTCTTGACGGCGTCGTTGTGGAGAAGTTCGTCCGCATCGGAGGAGAGGACTATCCTGCCGGTTTCCAGAACATAGCCCCGGTTTGCGATAGAGAGAGCCATTTGTGCATTCTGCTCCACAAGGAGGATAGTAACGCCGGACTGGTTCAGCTCCTTTACTATGTCGAATATCTGGTCGACCAGTATAGGTGCGAGGCCCATGGAGGGCTCGTCAAGCATCATGAGCTTGGGGCGGGACATGAGAGCTCTACCCATGGCAAGCATCTGCTGCTCACCGCCGGAGAGAGTACCCGCGACCTGTTTGCGGCGCTCCTTAAGGCGGGGAAAACGCTCATAGACGTGCTCTATGGCAGCGTTGACAGAATCATTGGGCTGTGTAAAAGCGCCCATTTCCAGGTTTTCCTCAACGCTCATGCGGGAGAATACCCGCCGCCCCTCAGGAACGTGCGCTATGCCCATCTCGACGATCTTGTGCGGCGGTGCCGACTTCAGATTATGATCCTGAAATGAAACGCTGCCGGTCTTTGTGTGCAGAAGGCCGGATATGGTCTTCAGTATGGTGGACTTGCCGGCGCCGTTTGCACCTATCAGAGTCACTATCTCGCCTTCGTTTACCTGGAAGCTTACATTCTTTATGGCATGTATCGCGCCGTAATATACGTTGATGTTGTCAACCTTAAGCATTTTTTGCCTCCTTGCCTCGGCCCAGGTAAGCCTCTATGACGAGTGGGTTGGACTTTATCTCGTCAGGCGTGCCCTTAGCGATTATTTTGCCGTAATTCAGAACCGCGATTCCCTCGCAAATGCCCATGACCAGATTCATGTCGTGCTCTATGAGGAGGATAGCCAGATGGAAGGTATCGCGTATCTTCTTTATGTTCTGCATAAGCTCCGCGGTTTCGGAGGGGTTCATGCCCGCGGCAGGCTCATCCAGCAGCAGCACCTTGGGGCTGGTGGCCAGAGCCCGGACTATCTCAAGCCTTCGCTGAGCACCGTAGGGCAGGGAGCCGGACTCCCAAGAAGCCATGTGCTGCATGTCGAATATGGAGAGCAGTTCCATTGCGGTCTCGTGGGCCTTCTTTTCGGCGGACCAGTAGGACGGGAGCCGCAGCATGCTTGCAGCCAGGGAGGACTGGCAGGCGTTGTGCAGGCCTATCTTTACGTTGTCCTCGACGGAAAGCTTGGAGAACAGGCGGATATTTTGGAAGGTTCGGGCAATTCCCAGCTGGTTGAGCTGCCAGGTTTTTTTCCCGCGGGTGTCTATGCCGTCTATCAGTATGACGCCGTGGGTTGGCTGGTAAACGTTGGTCAGCAGGTTAAATACGGTGGTCTTGCCCGCACCGTTAGGGCCTATAAGGCCGGATATCTCGGTGCGGCCCAGCATTATACTGAAATCCTCAACGGCGTGCAGACCGCCGAAGTCTATCCCAAGGCGGTGTACCTCAAGTATGGTTTTTGAAGAAAGATCTCTTTCTGGAATTATAGAATGGCTTGGTACGGGAACCATCTTATCCATTACTTGTCACCTGCCTTTTCTTTTTTGTCCTTGCCCTTCTTAAAGAGCTTGCCCATGCGTGCCTTGTCAATGAGCCCGGTAAGGGAGAAGTCGTACTGGCCCATAAGGCCGGAGGGCTTGAATATCATTACTACGATGAGCAGCAGAGAGTAAGCTATCATGCGGTAGTCGGAGAATGCTCTAAGCACCAGTTCAGGTACTGCTGTAAGCACGGTTGCGGATACTATTGAACCTACCATGGAACCCATGCCGCCAAGAACTACCATCACCAGTATTTCTATGGACTTCATGAAGCCGAAGCTGGAGGGATTCAGTATGCCGAGGTAGCTTGCGTACAGAGCGCCCGCTACGCCTGCAAATATGGCGGATACCGTAAAACCGAGGGCCTTATAATAGGTAAGGTTGATGCCCACTGAGTCGGCCGCTATCTCGTTTTCGCGCACTGCCAGTATGGCCCTGCCGTGCTTGGACTTCATAAGGGTATGAATGAGAAAGCACACTATGCCCACGCAAAGGAAGCAGTTGAAGAAGCTGGTGTACTTGGGTATGTTCTTCAGGCTGGCCGCACCATAGGTGAAGTTGAAGCCCAATACGCTGTCGATGTTCAGAAGCACCACGCGGATTATCTCGCCAAAGCCAAGGGTGATTATGGCAAGATAGTCGCCTTTGAGGCGCAGCGCGGGGATACCTATCAGTATGCCAAATATGCCGGATACCACGCCCCCGAGTATTATGCCGAGAGGGAATGCTACAAACTCAGGCAGATTAGGTACTGCCCTAAGGAACAAGGCGGAAGCGTATGCGCCTACAGCCATGAAGCCTGCATGGCCCAGAGGCAGCTGTCCGAGGTAGCCTGTAGCTACGTTCAGCGATACGGCGAGGATTATGTTGATGCCGCACAGCACTATAACTTTAGTATAGTAGTTCGGTACACTGCCGCCCGTGATGAGGGCGTTCACGCCGAAGAGAAAAACCGCGAATACGGCAAGGTTGATGGCATAGCGGAGGGGCATGGGGAGGGGCTTTTTGATCTTATCCATTGTACTTTCCTCCTTATACCTTTTCCTGTATCTCGTGGCCCATAATGCCTGTAGGCTTTACAAGCAGCACCACTATCAGTATGGCGAATACTATGCCGTCCTTCCATACGGAGAGGCCTGCGGCGGAGACCATCGCCTCGGCAAGGCCTATTGCCAAGCCGCCTACCATTGCGCCGGGTATGGAACCTATGCCGCCAAGGACTGCCGCTACGAAGGCCTTAAGGCCCAGCATAGAGCCCATTGTGGGAGTAGCCTGGGGATAGGCTGCGCAGTACAGCACTGAGGCTATGCCCGCGAGGGCGCTGCCCAACGCGAAGGTGAAGGATATGGTGCGGTTCACATTGATGCCCATGAGCTGAGCGGCACCGGTATCCTCGGATACGGCGCGCATGGCCTTGCCCATCTTTGACTTTTTTACGAGCAGCGTCAGGGCGGCCATTGATATGGCGGTGACTATCAGCGTGATTATGGCTGTCCAGGACACATCTATGCTGCCTATGGATATGGTAGAGGTGGGCATAAAGCTGGGCATTGACTTTGCGCCTGCGCCGAACACCAGCTGTGCAAGGTTCTCAAGGAGATAGGATACGCCTATGGCAGTAATGAGCAGGGAAAGGCGGGGGCTTTGGCGCAGCGGCGCGTAAGCGACCTTTTCTATGGATACGCCCAACAGCACGCATACGAATATAGCCGCAATGATCGCCAGGATGGGGTTACCGGCAAATCCGCATAGGCAGAACCAGGCGGCGTATGCGCCTACCATTATGATATCCCCGTGGGCGAAGTTAAGCAGCATGATTATGCCGTAGACCATGCTGTACCCGAGAGCGACAAGCGCGTATATCGAGCCTGACTGAAGGCCGTTCACTACCTGCCTGAGGATCAGGGAAAGTGTACTCATAAAATTCCTCCAAGGTGCGCCCAGCCCCCAAGGCAGGCCTTACGGGGCAGGGCGCTTTTATCGTTAGGGTATTTACTTAAGTAGGTAAGAAGATTAGAAGGTCTCCTTGTATACGGCCTCGCCATTGGTGATGGTCATGATTACGGCGTCCTTGATGGGATTGTTGTTCGCATCGAAGGTATAGCCGGCTTCGCTGGTGATGCCCACCACATTTGCGCCCTCGGTCTTGATGGCGTCAATTACGGCCTGCTTGTAGGCGTCGCTGGCGGGAGCTTCGCCGGTCTCCTCGGCCTTAGCCAGTGCTGCACACATTACCATGGCGGCGTCGTAGGCGTTGGCTGCGAACATGTTCAGCGTATCTGTGCCGTAGGCTGCGGTATAGGCTTCCTCAAAGGCTTTTACAGCGTCGGTGGAGCCGGGTGCGTAAGCGGAGCAATAGAAGGTGCCCTCAAGCTCTTCGGCAGAGGCGTACTTCACAACGCCGTCCCAACCGTCGCCGCCCAGGAAGGGAACAGTGAGGCCAAGGGCACGTGCCTGCTTGACGATCATACCGTCATCCTCGTAGTAGTTGGGGCAGAAGATGAATTCGGGATCTGCGGCCTTGATGTTGGTCAGCTGAGCGTTGAAGTCCTTGTCGCCCTTGGCATAGCCTTCTTCGGCTACTACGGTCATGCCCAGCTCTGCGCACTTGGCCTTGAAAGCCTCGTTCAAGCCTGCGGCGTAGTCGTTGCCGGTCTGTACGATGACAGCGGCCTTGGTGTAGCCCAGCTTTTCCTTGGCATACTGAGCCATCTTTTCACCCTGGAAGGGGTCGATGAAGCAGGTGCGGAATACGTTGGTATAAACAGAACCGTCATCGGGGTTTACGGTAACTGCCTCGGCAGTGGCGGAGGCGGTGATCATGGGCATATTGACGGCATTTGCCTCGCCGGCAACAGCAATGGTGTTGGATGTGATAACGTCGCCGATGAAGGCGGTGATGCCCTCGTCTACCTCGCGGTTGAAGGCGTTGATGGCTTCGGCATCATCGCCCTTGTTGTCGTAGGAGATGAGCTCGATCTTTTTGCCGTTGATGCCGCCCTCGGCGTTTACCTTGTCAAAATAGAGGGTAGCGCCGTTCTTTACAGCCAAACCGTAAACGGCGAGGTCTCCGGTATAGGGCCCCAGCAGGCCGACCTTGATGGTATCGCCGGAAGCGGCGGAGCCTCCAGCCTCATTGCTGCCCTCAGCGGCGGGGGCTGAACAGCCTGCGAAGCATACAACGGCCATTACGACGGCCATTACGGTACAAAGTACTTTTTTCATTGTTTTGGTTCCTCCAAATAAAATTATTTTTAAATAAAAACGGCGGCTCCGCTTTGCGGAACCGCCGTCGTTTAACACCATTTATGCTAAACTCGATCCTCTCCACAAAGCATTCCTATTTTCGGTAATAATGCATATGCAAATAATGGAAATAAGGGAAATAAGGGATATAAGGAAAACGCCCAGCTGTATGCTGAGCGCGTTAATAACCAGTACAGAGGCAGCCATAGATGCAGCACAAGAAGCCTTGGCGTTGACCATGGCATTGGCTGTCGCGGACTTAGTGGACTTGAACATCTTTGGCGTCTCCTTTCGTTTACTTTGTTTTGTTTACGATGCGGCAATTTTAGCACCATATGATAAACCTGTCAATAGCAAATAATATATTTTTTTTGATAAATCTTTATGCATAGTACCGAATAGTCTGTTTTATCCGCGAAATGCGGGCGTAAACTCGGACGAAAAAAATAAAGCTTTTAAAGAACGGCGGTGAAGCATAAAAAATGCGTTGCAGCTATTGCCATATAACACAAGTTATTGTATAATTTCCATATTAGGGAAACTATATATATGGTGGTATGATTTGATGGATAAAACTCATGTAACTATAAATGTGGCGGGGCAGGAGCTTCGCCTTTCAGCCGACGACAGCGAAGCATATATCCGTAAGATAGCCGGATATGTAAACGATAAGGTGGACGAGGTACAGCGTTCTTATCCCAACCTTAGCACGGCGAACTGCCTCATAATGGCCGCGCTGAACCTTTCGGACGAGCTGCATAAGCTGCGCGAGGATTACGATGCCTTGGATTCACGCATATCCGAGCTTAGAGAAATGCCAAGGCAGCAGTCTCCTGTCAAGCGCCCCTTTGAGAGCAAGGCTACCGCAGGGGTAAAGTAACATTATATCTGCAAATATGCGGCTTGGGGCTTATCCTGGGCCGCTTTTTTAAAGGCTGGTTTATTTATGATGGAGCTTCTTTCCCCGGCGGGCAGCCGGGAGGCATTGATTGCCGCCGTGCAGAACGGGGCGGACGCGGTATACTTTGGCGGCAGCATGTTCAATGCCAGAAGGTTCGCGGCGAATTTTGACGACCATGGGCTTATTTCTGCCATAGACTACTGTCACGAGAGGGGCGTAAAGGTAAATATTACGCTTAACACCCTTTTGCTTGACAGGGAAATATCCCAGGCGTTGAAATACGCTGAATTTTTATGCAGAACAGGAGCCGACGCTGCTATAGTGCAGGATATGGGTCTTGTAAGCCTTATACGTAAAAATATTCCGGAGCTTCACCTACACGCCAGCACCCAGATGGGCATACACGAGCTGAACGGCGCAAGGGAGGCTGAAAAGCTGGGCCTTGAGCAGGTGGTGCTGTCCCGGGAGGTGCCGCTGGGGGAGATCGAGTATATACATAATAATACGCCTATAGCCCTCGAGGCCTTTGCCCACGGGGCGCTGTGCATGAGCTTTTCAGGCGCCTGCCTGCTTTCCTCAATGGCGGGGGAAAGAAGCGGCAACCGCGGCACCTGCGCACAGCCCTGCCGCAAACGCATGGGGCTTGACTATATGCCGGGCAGAGACGAATACGACCTGAGCCTTGGCGACCTTTGTATGATAGAACATCTTGCGGAGCTGAAACAAGCCGGCGTAAGCTGCATAAAATTAGAGGGCCGCATGAAGCGGGCGGAATACGTTGCGGTGGTGACGCGGGCGTACCGGGACGCGCTGGACGGCGCGGATAAAGCCGAGATATCCCGGCATAAGAAGCGCATGCTGGATATGTTTGATCGTGGCGGCGGCTGCACAGGCTACTTTTACGGAGACAACGCCCATACCGGGTGCATAGCCGTAAGCGATAGATCAAAGGAACTTATCGAAGAAGCGGCTAACAGCTACGCTAAGGATACACGCAAGCAGCCTGTAGATATGGAACTATACATGCGCGTAGGTGAGGCTGCAAGGCTTGCCATGCGCTTAGGCGGCGATAATGTGGAGGCCGTGGGCGACGTTGTACAGCCCGCCCAAAAACCTCAAACCGCCGAAAGGTATATGGAACAGGCCCGAAAGCTGGGGGATACGCCATTTATATGCGCAGGAATAAGGGCGGATATCGACGAAAAGGCATTTCTTCCTATGAGCGCGGTGAACGCCCTGCGCAGAGACGCTTCCGCTAAGCTTTTGGAGTCTCTGCATTGGAGAAGAAGCTGCGACAGCGGCGATGCTCCAAAGCTTAAAAAACAGCCTGCGGAGCACACCCTGATAACCGCCATAGCGAGTACGCTGGATCAGGCGAAGGCGGCATTCGGTGCGGGAGCCGATGAGGTGGCTCTGGAGCCCTGGGAATTTCACATTGCAGCCTTTGAAGCAGCTGCGGCGTTTAAAGGAAGCAAGAAGCTTTTGATATCCCTTCCCGTGGCAATAATAAGCCATAAGGAAGCGGAAAAGATTATGAAGATAATCGGAAGCGGCCTTATAGACGGCGGCATAGCGGCCAATGTTGGCCAGCTCGAGCTTATAAGAAGCCTGCCGCTCAGGATAGCGGGGACACAGATGAACGCCATGAACGGCTATACCGTACAGGCATATAAGGATATGGGCTTTGACAGAGTGACGCTTTCGCTGGAGCTTACCAAACCACAGATGCGGGATATTTCAGGGGCCGGCACTGCTGTAAGCGTATACGGCAGGGCGCAGCTGATGCAGCTTCGCCATTGTCCGGTGAAAGAGTACAGGGGCTGCCGCAGCTGCGATGGCTTCACGGGGAAAATGGTCGATGAAGGTGGCAGGGAATTCCCCCTGTGCAACGTCCGGCAGGAAGACGGCTGCCTGGTGCGGCTGCTCAACTGCCTGCCCACAGACATAACGGACCTATACGGCGAGCTGCCAAAGCCTGAGGCCGTACAGCTTGCATTTTACGATGAAGCTCCTGAAAAGGTACGGGAGCGCATAGCAGCTGCTATGGCGGCAAGAGACGGCAGAAAGGTATCCCCGGCGAAAAACGCCACCCGCGGCCATTGGAACAGGGCAGTAGATTAAATTCGGAGATGAATATGCAGGAAAAGGTTTTAAAAACACTTGAATACGACAAAATAGCCGAAATGCTGAAGGCTAAAACCGTGACCTGCGCAGGCGCCGAGCTTGCAGAGGGCATGGAGCCTTACGATACATTTGACAAGGTAAAATCCGCGCTGGCATTTACGGCCGAGGCGGAAACGATAATTATACGCACCGGCCGTTCGCCCGTAGACAGCTTCCCGGATATGCGGGAATGCCTGAAGCGCATACACGCGGCGTTGTTCGTATCTCCCTCCGAGCTCATGGGTATATCCCGCTGCCTGCGCGTTTCCCGTCTCGCAAGGGAGGCCATCGAGAAGGAAGAAAACGTTCCGCTCCTCAGCAATCTTGCGGGGTACATCTCTACCCACCGTTCCGTGGAGGAGGAGATAGATCGATGCATATTGGGAGAAGATGAGATATTCGACGGGGCGTCTCCGGAGCTTTCGAGAATACGCCGCTCCATGCGCCAGACAAACGATAAGGTGCGCGAGCGGTTGGGCAGCATGATACGCTCTGCCGCTTACTCGAAATACCTTCAGGAACCGCTAATAACCATACGCAACGGCAGGTTTGTTATCCCTGTAAAGCAGGAATACCGCCAGAATGTGCCGGGCCTGATACACGATCAATCCGGCAGTGGGGCGACGCTGTTTATTGAGCCTGCCGCGGTGGTGGAGCTTGGCAACCAATATAAAAAGCTTATAGCCGAGGAGCAGCAGGAGATAGAGCGCATACTCTCAGAGCTTACGGCAATGGTGGCGCCCTACGGCAGTGAGATAAACGAGAATATAAGAATCCTGGGCGATATGGACCTGGCGTTTGCCAAGGCAAAGCTGGCCCGGGACATGAACGCCACGGAGCCCAAACTCAATAACACCGGCTATATACGTATAGTGCAGGGACGTCACCCTCTCATACCTAAGGAAACGGTGCGGCCAATAGACATATGGCTGGGCCGCGATTTCAGGACGCTTATAATCACAGGCCCAAATACGGGCGGCAAGACGGTAACGCTGAAGACTGTGGGACTGTTTGTGCTCATGACCCAAAGCGGCATGTTCATACCTGCGGACATTGGCAGCGAGATATCCGTATTCGACAGCGTATACGCGGATATAGGCGATGAGCAGTCGATAGAGCAGTCCCTTTCCACCTTCTCCTCCCATATGACGAACATAGTAGGCATACTGAAGGGCGCTGACGACAGGTCGCTGGTGCTGCTGGATGAGCTGGGAGCAGGCACCGACCCGGTAGAAGGCGCGGCCCTTGCAATGAGCATACTGGAGGAGCTTCATTCCCGCAGCACCGTCACCGTGGCCACTACCCATTACAGCGAAATCAAGGCATTCGCGCTTACCCATGACGGAATAGAGAACGCCTCCATGGAGTTTGACGTTGACAGGCTCTGCCCTACATACAGGCTATTTATAGGCATACCGGGCAAGTCCAACGCCTTTGAAATATCCAAGCGGCTTGGGTTGGACGAGGGCGTGATAGACAGGGCGAGGACGTACCTCAAGGGCGAGGACGTACACTTCGAGGATATAATCTCCAGCGCCCAGAGCCGCTATCAGCTGGCGGAGGAGGAGCGGGCAATGGCAAGCGCGGCTCGGCGCGACCTTGACAAGCTCCGTCAGGAGACAGAAACTGAGCGCAGAAAGCTGGAGGCGGACAGGGCAAAGTATCAGGCGAAGGCAAAGGATGAGGCGCGGCGCATAGTGGAGGATACGCGCCGCGAGATGGATAAGCTGATAGCCGATATCCGCAGCATAAAGGGCGTGGACAGGAGCGCCGCAGACAGGGTGATACAGCAGTCCCGTGACGCCCTTCGCAAGCGCCGTGACGACCTTGCCGAAAAACTGGTGCTTAACAAAGAGGACGGCACCAAGCCGCCTAAGACAGTCAACCCCGGGGATACGGTCAGAATAGTGTCTCTCGATAAGAAGGCAACAGTGCTTTCCAAGCCTGACTCAAAGGGCGAGGTTCAGGTACAGGCGGGTGTAATGAAGCTCAACGCAAAGCTTGCGGATCTTCGCATGATGCAGGACGACACACCGCAAAAGGGCGTGGGCAAAATACGTCTCGAAAAGGATCGCCAGGTAGGAATGGAGCTGGACATCAGGGGAATGCTGGTGGACGACGCAATACTGGTGGTGGACAGGTACATAGACAACGCGGTGCTTTCCGGCCTTACGGAAATAAATATAATACACGGCAAGGGCACGGGCGCATTGCGTGCCGGAATACAGGATTACCTCCGCACAAACAAGCGGGTGAAATCCTTCCGCCTCGGCAACTACGGCGAGGGCGACGCGGGCGTAACAGTGGTCACGCTGAAGGAAACAAAACAGTGACAAGCGCCGCAAAACGGCTGATTTGGACTGTTTTTGCGGATTTATTCATACCAGGTTCATATTTGGGTGGTATCATTTATGATAGCAGTTTCAGAATGCCTGAGAGGCACACCCTGCCGCTATGACGGCATGGCAAAACCGAACAAAGGGGCGCGGGAGCTTGTAAAAGCGGGCGCCGTATGCATATGCCCGGAGGTACTGGGCGGGCTGGACACGCCACGCTCACCTGCCGAGATACAGGGCGGCGACGGGTTTGATGTGCTATGCGGCAAAGCGAAGGTCGTGAATAAGGCCGGCGAAGATGTTACGGCGCAGTACGTGAAGGGCGCTGAAATAGTCCTTGAGCTATGCAAAAAGTACGGCGTTACAGAGGCTGTGCTGAAGGAGAAAAGCCCCTCCTGCGGATCGAGCCTCATCTACGACGGCAGCTTTACTGGTACACTGAGGCCGGGCGTGGGCGTTACAGCGGCGCTGCTCCTGCGAAACGGTATAACCGTAAGGGACGAGCAAAGCTGTGCTGAAACGGGAAACAAAGCAAAATAAACGAAAGGCGAATATTACGGCAATGGATAAAAAATCAATACTGGTAATAGATGACGACCGCAATATACTGGCGATAATAGAGATGTACCTTAAAAAAGAAGGGTGTACAGTAACCACCTGCGAGCGGGGCGACACGGCCCTTGAGGCATTCCACAAGGCAAAGCCCGACCTGGTAGTGCTGGACGTGATGCTGCCCGGTATGGACGGCTGGGGAGTGCTCGGCAAGATTCGGGAAGAGAGCGACGTGCCGGTTATAATGCTTACTGCAAAGAGCGACACTATGGACCGAATACAGGGGCTGGATCTTGGTGCCGACGACTATATGGTAAAGCCCTTCGAGGCAAAGGAGCTTATTGCCCGCATTAAGGCGGTAATGCGCAGAAGCGGCGGACAGAGCGAGGAAAAGAAAGTATCCTTCGATAATCTGGTAATATCCTTGGATAATTACTCAGTGCTGCTGGACGGCAAGCCTGTGGAAATGCCGCCAAAGGAGATAGAGCTGCTGTACTTTCTCGCTTCCCGTCCGGGAAAGGTATTTACCAGGGAGCAGCTGCTGGAGCAGGTGTGGGGCTTTGACTTTTTCGGAGATTCCCGAACAGTGGACGTTCACGTGAAGCGCATTCGGGAAAAGCTGGGCGAGCGGGACGAGTGGCAGCTCAAGACCGTATGGGGAGTGGGCTATAAGTTTGATGTCGCTAAGTAGACAAGATTTTTAACGGGAACATTGGCTGTATGTTCAAAACGCTGTTTTCAAGAATGCTGGCTACATACCTTTCGGTGACGCTGGGGCTGTTGATTCTCCTCGGCTTTACCGTAGGCACCGTGTTTCAGAACCAGTACAAAACCGAAAAACGCGACGAACTCAAGCGCGAAGCCCAGGAGATAAGCGCAGCTGTGACGGAACGCTACATAGACAGCGCCAAGCGTGCCGTAGCTGAAAAGGAACTCCTGACAATCGCAAGAAAGTATGATGCCATGGTCATACTTCAGTTTGCGGACGAGAGCCTTGGACGATGCGTGTTCATCGACGAGGAATCTACTGCAAAATGGGCGGGCTGCGACGATATGGATATATCAAGCATCACCAGCGGCATACTTTACGGCGGCAAAAAGACCGAGATAAGAAAAATGCTGGGAGATAGGGTAGACATGCCAACCATGTCGCTTACGGGGCCTATAACGAATGAAAACGGCAAGGTGATAGCGGCTTTGGTGCTGCATACGGATACCAGCCGTATACAGGAGTCCACACGTCAGGTTACTATGGACGTAATATTGTATTCCTGCATAGGAGTGGTGCTGGCGATGCTTGCGGTATCGTATATCACGGGCAAAATGACAAAGCCTATCATTGAGATGAACAATATCGTGATGCGCTACTCCAAGGGAGAGTTCGACCTCCGCGTAAAAAGCGAGGGTACGGACGAGGTAGCCCAGCTCGGGAAAAGCTTCAATATAATGGCATCGGAGCTTAACACGCTGGAGGAGGCCAGAAGAAGCTTTGTGGCCAACGTTTCACACGAGCTGAGGTCGCCGCTCACCTCGATGAGGGGCTTCCTCGAGGCTATGCAGGACGGCACTATAGCGCAGGAGGATTACGCCAAGTATCTGGATATAGTCATAAACGAGAACCGGCGCATGACGTCAATGGTGAACGACCTGCTGGATCTGGCCAGAATAGAGTCTGGCCAGGTAGTGATAAAGAAAGAAGTATTTGACATAAACGAGCTGATAGTGAGGACCATGCTCACATTCGAGGCGAGGGTGGACGCCAAAAAGCTCAATGTGGAGTTGGATATGAAGCCGGAGAAGATAGCCGTCGAGGCGGACCCCGGCCAGATAGCCCAGGTGGTGCGGAATCTCATAGATAACGCCATAAAGTTTACGCCGGAGGGCGGCAGCCTGTGGCTTATCACCAAAGTAAAGAAAAAGGTCGTTACGGTAACGGTCAAGGATTCCGGCAAGGGCATAGATGCCGACAGCATACCGCATCTGTTCGAGAGGTTCTACAAGGCGGAAAAGGCCCACACGCCCGGAGAAAGCGCCGGCACCGGACTTGGCCTTGCCATAGTAAAGCGAATAATAGATCAGCACGATCAGGATATAACCGTGGAGTCGGAGCCGGGAAAGGGGACGAGTTTTACCTTTACCCTCAACGCCGCGGAGCGAAGCGTCAAAGGCGCGGCACAGAAAAAAGCTTAAACACTTGGAGGCAGCATATGGAAGAATACAGTGAAATGAACGGACAGAACGATGAGCAGAACACCGGCGGCGAGTTCGGCGGCAGTTATTATCAGCACAATGCCTTGCCAAGGGAAAAGAAGAGCGGGCAAAACAGCTGCGCGGGTTACATACTCGTAGGTATACTCTGCCTGCTGGTTGGCATAGCTGTGGGCAGCTGCACAACGACGCTGGCCATATCCGGCATAAAGGAGGCGGCGGAGAGCGTACTTCCCGGCGAGGATAAGGGCAGCGGGGACAACGATGACGGCGGTTTCAGCTTTGAGTGGCATTTTGGAGAGAAAAAGCCGGAAAACAATAGGCCCGCCAAGGATGAAGAATATGAGGAGCCTGAAAAGAAACAGTATACCGGACGCGAAATGCCGGTGCTGGACGGGCAGGTCCCCATCATTTCAGATACAGTAAATCCCGCTCCGGACATAGTGGAGCAGACCTTTGAGGGTGTGGTAGGGGTCAATTCATACGAAAAGGTAAAGGACAAGGACGAGCTTGAGGGCTACGGCAGCGGCTTCGTGCTTTCCAGCGAAGGCTACATCGTGACAAATGCCCACGTTATAAAGGGTGCGAGCAAGGTAACCGTCACTTTACCGGACAACGACAAGCAGGAGATAGACGCCGAGGTGGTAGGTTACGATTCCACCATGGATATCGCTGTGCTCTATATCAGGAAGGACGGCCTGAAGCCACTGGCACTTGGCAGTGCCGAAAATGTACGGGTGGGCGATTTCACTATCGCCATAGGAAATCCCTCCGGCAGTGAGCTGGCGGGCACGGCCACCTTCGGCATAATCAGTGCAACATCGAGGAACGTAAACATTGACGGCCACGAGAACGAATATCTGCAGACCGACGCAGCCATCAACCCCGGCAACAGCGGCGGCCCTCTGCTCAATATGAAGGGCGAGGTAATAGGTATAACTACTGCGAAGAACATATTTGCCGGCTATGATGAGTACGGCAACACCATAAGCGCCGAGGGCCTCGGCTTTGCCATACCGATTGATAAGGCTGTGGAGGTTGTGGAGGAGCTGATAACCCAAGGCCATGTTGCTCGTCCCGGTATGGGCATAAATGTGATCGAGATAACCGAGGAAAATGCTGAAGAGTATGATCTGCATCCCGGTATACTGATTTACAGCGTAACTAAGAATGGCCCTGCGCACAAGGCTGGCCTCAAGGTAGACGACATAGTGACAGCTTACGACGGCATAAACGTTACTACCCAGGGCGACTTCGTGGATTACATTAAGGATAAGCGGGTGGGGGATACGGTAAGCTTAGAGATCATAAGGGGCGACGAGGAAATTACTATAGACGTCACCCTGGGAGACATTAACGAGTTGGGCGACGAGCTGGTCGGCAACAGGACTTCAAGCCTGTTTGACTAAATAAGCGTCAAATATGCTAATAAATCCGATAAAAACAGTTTACAAAAGGCGGATTTATCTGGTAAACTATTTGTTGGTGCTTTATGCGCGCTTTGGCGCAAAAATGCGCACGAATAAGTTATTCAATTATTTATATTACACCTTAGGGGGATTGAAATGAAGAACTATACCGCAGCAAACATACGCAACATAGGAGTATTCGGCCACGGCGGCGAGGGCAAGACCACTCTTACCGAGGCCATGCTCTTCAATGCCGGGCTCCTCGAGCGTCTCGGCAAGGTTGAGAACGGAACCACCACTACCGACTACGATCCCGAGGAAGTAAAGCGCACTATCTCCATCAACTGTGCTCTTGCTCCTTACGAGTGGAAGGACGTAAAGGTAAATATTATAGACGCTCCCGGTTTCTTCGATTTTTACGGTGAAGTTACTGCGGCAATGGCAATGGCTGACTCCGCTCTGATCGTCGTAGGCGCCGTATCCGGCCCCGTTGTAGGCACCGAGAAGGCCATGGATATGTGCAAGAAGTCCGGCAAGGCCCGCATGATCGTAGTAAATCAGATGGACCGCGAAAACGCCAACTTCGATAAGGTCATGAATGAGCTGAACGAAAAGTTCGGTCCCAGCGTAGTTCCGATTCAGCTGCCCATAATGGAAGGCGGCAAGCTGGTAGGCTATGTGGATACCGTTCATATGATTGCCAAAAAGTACGATGGCAAGGGCGAGAAGGATTGCGATATCCCCGCCAATCTGGCCGCACGGGCGCAGGAAGTCTACGAGGCCCTCACCGAGGCAGCCGCCGAGACTGATGAAGCCCTTATGGAGAAGTTCTTTGAGGAAGGGGAGCTCTCCCGCGAGGAGATAATCTCCGGCCTGAACAACGGTATTCTGGGCGGCGACATTACCCCTGTTTGCTGCTGCGCCGCACAGCCCAATATTGGCGTATGCACCCTGATGGACAATCTTGTCAAGTACATGCCTCCCGCCTCCATGGCTAAGGCTCCCAAAGCCGTCAATCCCAAGACCGGAGATGCAGTCGAAGTGAAGCAGGACGGCAAGTTTGCGGCTCAGGTCATCAAGACCGTTATTGACCAGTTCGGCAAGTATTCCATACTTAAAGTATACAGCGGCGTTCTCAGCGCAGATGTTGCTCCGTACAATACCCGTGAAGAGAAGTCCGAGAAGCCCTCTGCCCCTGGCATTATGCGCGGCAAGAAGGTCACTCCCGTCGATAAGCTCATCGCTGGCGATATAGGCGTACTGTCCAAGCTTCAGTATACCGCTACCGGCGACACCCTGTGCGACGCTTCCGCACCTGTGCAGTTTGAAGCCATCAAATTCCCTGAGCCCTGCATCAAGCTGGCCGTTTCCGCCAAGAAGCAGGGCGAAGAAGATAAGGTCTTTGCCGGCCTTAACAAGCTGCTCGAAGAAGATCCAACCATGGCCCTCGAGAAGAATGCCGAGACCGGCGACATGCTGCTCTGCGGTTTGGGCGAGGTGCATATTGATGTTCTCTGCGCAAAGCTGAAGAATAAGACCGGCGTAGAGGCTCAGATATCCGATCCCCGCATTCCTTACCGTGAGACTATCCGCGGAACCGCAGAGGCCGAAGGTAAGCATAAGAAGCAGACCGGCGGCAGCGGCCAGTTCGGCGTGGTCAACATGCGCTTTGAGCCCCTCACCAACGGCGAGGATTTCGAGTTTGTCAACGCCATCGTCGGCGGCGTAGTTCCTAAGGAATATATCCCCGCGGTCGAAAAGGGCACCCGCGAGGCCATGAAGCACGGCGTGCTTGCCGGTTATCCCATGATCGGAGTAAAGGCCACTCTGTTCTTCGGTAAGTATCACCCCGTGGATTCTAAGGAAGTTGCATTCAAGAGCGCCGCACGTCTTGCTTACAAGGAAGCCTGCGCCAAAGCACAGCCTGCCCTGATAGAGCCCATCTATCAGTACAACATCACCGTTCCCAACGAGTATACCGGCGCCATCATGGGTGATCTGTCCAGCCGTCGCGGCCGTGTGCTCGGCATGAACCCCTGTGAGGAAGGTACCGAAGTAGTAGCAGAAGCTCCTCTCTCTGAGATGTTCAAGTATGCTACCGACCTGCGTTCCATGACTCAGGCCCGCGGCTCCTTTACCAGCCAGTTCGTACGCTACGAGGACGTCCCCGCTTTCGAGGCAAAGAAGATCATCGAGAACGCCCAGAAGGAAGAGGACGAGGAAGAATAATCTTCTTCGAACGCATCGGAGCAAACAACAAAGCCTGGAAATATGAAATGTCCCCCGTTTGTTGGAAAGTATTATATACTTTCCAACAAACGGGGCTTCTATATACTCAAAGGATACCTCAAAGGCTTCGTTGCATAACGCTCTGCGACCGTTTTGTATAGAAAAGAATTATAGCAGGAAGTGTTGCATAATGCTTACTTATGAAATATATAATGCAGCTCTTTCATCTAATGCTTTTATATTGCCAAAATAAACGCTTTTTGGTACAATAATTGCAACTGAAAGCCGATGGCTTTTTCACAAATACAAGGAAAGATGCAAATAATGAGAATACTTATTGCAAATGATGACGGTATATACGCCGCGGGCATCAAGGCCATTGCAGCGGAGTTTTCAAAGAAGCATCAGGTGATGGTCGTCGCTCCGGATCATGAGCGCAGCGGCGCCAGCCATTCTATAAATCTTACGTCGCCACTCAGGATACATAAGACAGAACTTTCCGGCTTTGATAATATAGAGGCTTACAGGGTAAACGGCACACCGGTGGACTGCGTGATAGTAGGCTGCAACGCGCTGAACTTCAAGCCGGATGCAATTATAACCGGAGTGAACCACGGGTATAACCTGGGCATGGATATACATTATTCGGGCACGGTATCTGCGGCAAAGGAAGGGGCGTTAATGGGCATACCTTCAATGGCAGTATCGATGTGCAACCTTACGTCTAAAGATTTTTCGGTGCCGGCAAGGGTGGCGGCAGAGCTGTTTGACGGCTTTATCGCCAGCGGCAGCCTACTTTATAATGTAAATGTGCCCGACCTTGCCTACGGCGAGCTGAAAGGCATAAAGTTTACCGGTCTTTCAAAAAGGACATACTATTCACCATTTGAAAAACGGGTTGATCCCCGTGGCTGCGAATACTACTGGTGGCCTATGCGGACGGAGTATGACGGAGATATGAAGGCTGACAACGACGAGCGCTGGACGGCCGAAGGCTTTGTTTCCGTTACGCCAATACTTACAGATTTTACGGATTACGCCGCGCTGAAGCGGCTGAATAAATAAGAAACAGACTAAGAAGGGGTCGGTATCAACATGGAAAACGTGGATTTGCTCACACGGATAAACCAGCATTACAATTCTTTCAGCAAGGGGCAGAAGCTGCTTGCCAACTACATAATAGACAATTACGACAGGGCGGCGTTCATTACCGCATCGAAGATGGGCCGCACTGTAGGCGTAAGCGAATCTACGGTTGTCCGCTTTGCATATGCTTTGGGTTATGACGGATATCCTGCGCTCCAGCGCTCCCTTCAGGAAATGATACGCAACCGTCTTACTACGGTCCAGCGTATACAACTCACATCGGATCTTTCTCAGGACGAGGTCCTTTCCACTGTATTGAAATCAGATATAAGCAATATCAGATCCACTATAGAGTCGGTAAATACCGCTACCTTCAATACCGTCATAGACTACATGCTCAAGGCGCGCAAGATCTATGTTGTAGGTATAAAGAGTGCGGCGCCGTTAGCACAATTCCTGGGGTATTATCTCAACTTCATACTGGACGATGTATGCATCGTCAACAGTACCGTATATGAAACGATGCTGCGCATAAGCGACAAAGACATGTGCATAGGAATAAGCTTCCCCAGATACTCCTCTAAGGCGGTGGAAGCGCTGAGCTTCGCAAGGAGCAAGGGCGCATATGTGACGGCCATAACGGACAGCATGTTTTCCCCTATAGCCGAGCTTGCGGACAGCGTACTGGTAGCGCGCAGCGATATGGCTTCCTTTGCCGATTCTCTGGCTGCCCCCTTGAGCCTTATCAATGCCCTTATAGTGGGTGCGGGCCTTCGCAGGAAGGACGAGGTGTACGAGAGATTGGATCAGCTGGAAGGCATATGGAAGAGCCACAAGGTGTATATAGCGTCCAATACAGACGATAGGGATAACGAATGAGCAGGGTAGCTGTAATAGGCGGCGGCCCGGCAGGAATAATGGCGGCAGCAGCGGCAGCGGGCTGCGGCCATGATTCAGTGTTGCTTGAAAAAAACGAAAAGCTGGGCAAGAAGCTGTTTCTTACGGGCAAGGGGCGCTGCAACATAACCAATGCCTGCGATACCGACGATTTTTTTGCCAATATACCGAGGAATCCCAAGTTCCTCTACAGTGCGCTGTATGGCTTTTCCAATACTGACATAGTGGAGCTCATAAACGCAAACGGCGTGCCCACGAAGGTGGAAAGGGGTAAGCGCGTCTTTCCCGCGTCTGATAAATCCAGCGACGTTATAAAGGCGCTTACGCGGCATTTGAACAACAGCGGAGCAAAGCTCTGGCTCAATACCGAGGTATCCGGCATACGAAGGGCCGGCAGCGGCTTTGAACTTACGGTAAACGGCTGCAGGGAGGCTTTTGACGCGGTGATACTCTGTACCGGAGGCGCGAGTTACCCAACGACGGGCTCGACCGGCGCAGGCTATGCCTTTGCAAAAAAGCTTGGCCATACCGTGACGGATATACGTCCGTCTCTCATACCGCTGGCTACGGTAGAAGAGTGGCCGGGGAAATTGGCTGGGCTTTCGCTTAAAAATGTCACTCTGAGGGCGTACAACAAAAAGAACAGGCTGGTATATGAGGAACTGGGCGAGATGCTGTTCACCCACTTCGGCGTATCTGGTCCGCTGGTGCTCAGCGCCAGCAGCAGGGTAGCCGACAGTCCGGAAGGTGTGCGGCTCACCATTGATATGAAACCCGGCCTTACCCCTGATGAGCTGGACAGGCGCATTTTGCGTGACTTTGAAAAGTACCAGCGTAAACAGCTTATAAACGGGTTGAACGACCTGCTTCCGTCACGGCTCATACCGGTAGTTATAAGCATATCCGGCGTACCTGCGGAAATTAACATCAGCTCTGTAACAAAGGCCATGAGGGAGTCGCTGGTGAAAACCGTCAAGTGCATACCGCTTACAGTGGATCACGCCCTGCCTGTTGAAGAGGCGATAATAACCAGGGGCGGCATAAGCGTAAAGGAGATAGATCCCTCTACCATGGAATCCAAGCTGGTTCCGGGACTGTTCTTTGCGGGCGAAATAATCGACGTAGATGGATACACCGGAGGCTTCAACCTGCAAATAGCTTACTCCACGGGTGTGCTTGCAGGCAGATCCGTAAGATAACGCGAGGTGAATGTATAATGATAAATATAGCCATAGACGGCCCTGCGGGTGCGGGCAAGAGCACGGTTGCCAGGGCGGTAGCCAAAAAGCTCGGCATACTCTACCTCGACACGGGCGCGATGTACCGGGCAATGGCGTTAAAAGCCATGCGAGAGGGTATAGACCCAAACGATAAGGAGCAGGTGCTGCCCCTTCTTGAATGTACCGAGATATATGCGAAAAATATCGGCGGAACTCAGCATACCTATCTGGACGGCGAGGACGTTTCCGGCCTTATAAGGACACCGGAAATATCCCGGGGCGCTTCCGACATAAGCGCCATACCGGACGTGCGCATCAAGCTGGCGCAGATACAGCGCAATATCGCCCATACCTCAGATGTAGTCATGGACGGGCGGGAGATAGGCTCTTATGTGATCCCCGAATGCGAGAACAAGTTCTATGTCACCGCCTCCGTAGACGAGCGCGCCCGCCGCAGGCTGCTGGAGCTAAAAGAAAAGGGCAGGGACAACGGCATGACCGTGGAGGACATGGCGAAGGATATAGCGGAGCGCGACTACAATGACAGCAACAGGGCCTTTGCGCCATTGCTCAGGTTGCCCGAGGCGATACTTATAGACACCACCGACCTTACGATAGACGAAGCGGTGAACGCCGTGCTTAAAAACGTTAAAAACATTGGGGCGGAGGCGCATAAGTAATGCTTTATATACTTTTCAGATATCTGCTTTGGCCGCTTTTCATGATAATAATGCGGCCTCAGGTATATAACCTAAAGGGACTCCGGGTAAAGGGAGGAGCAATATACGCATGCAATCACTTATCCATGTTGGATCCAGTGATGATAGCATTCCTTTCTCCGCGGATAGTCCACTTCATGGCTAAGAAGGAGCTTTTCAACGGCTTGGGTAAGGTGTTCTTCAAAGGGCTCATGGTGTTTCCGGTGAATCGGCATACAGCTGATATAGCCTCTCTCAAGCGGGCTATGGAGGTGCTGAAAGATGGCAAGGTCTTCGGAATATTCCCAGAAGGCAAGCGATCAGTTACGGGCGAACTGGACGAACTGGAAAAGGGCACCGCATTCCTGGCGCTTAAATCAGGCGCGCCTGTAATACCAATGTATATCGATCCCAAGTGCTATGACTCTATGCGGTTCCGAATGATCGTAGGGGAGCCTGTGAGCAGGGAGGGCCTTGAGAACCTCAGCCGCAATGAGATGTCGGACGAGTTCACGAACCGACTTACTGCTGCCTTTGAGGGGCTTAAAGCGCGGCTGGAGGATATGCAGTGAAAGTCATCGCGGCAAAGAACATAGGCTTCTGCTTCGGCGTGGAGCGGGCTATAGAGATAGCCCGTAAAGAGGTGGAGGACGGCGGTACCGTATACACCTACGGTGAGCTCATACATAACCTTACTGTCATAGATGAGCTTCGCGCAGAGGGGATAATACCCGCCGAGACGCTCGAGGAGATACCTGCCGGCAGCAATGTCATAATACGCTCCCATGGCGTAGCGCCACAGGAGATAAAAAAGTGCCGCGAATTGGGGCTTTATGCTGTTGACGCCACTTGCCCCTTCGTAAAGCGCATACACAACATAGTTAAAAAACACTCTGATGAAGGATATTCCGTTGTAATATTCGGTGAGAGCAGGCACCCGGAGGTGAAAGGCATACAGGGCTGGGCAAAAGGCGCAGCCGTCGTGTCCGATCCTGAGCAGGCGAGGAAACTGCCGCATATGCAGAAGTGCTGCCTCGTATCCCAGACCACCGCCTGCGAAGAATGCTTCCGCCAGGTGGAGGAAGCAATAAGGGAAAGATGCGATGAGCTGGCATCGTTCGATACTATTTGCGAGACCACACGTTTAAGACAGAACGAGGCGGCGGAACTGAGCAGAAAATGCACCTACATGTTCGTGATTGGCGGACATCACAGTTCAAATACACAAAAACTGTGTGCAATATGTAAAAAGTATTGCAAAACCGTTGAATCTCTGGCAAAAGTAGGCGAAATAACCCTTGAAAATATTGATATCAATGATATAATAGGGGTTGTTGGAGGCGCATCGACGCCGAAATGGATTATATTGGAGGTTATTGAAAGAATGAGCGAACTGGAAAAGACGATGGCTGCAAGCCCCGAAGAAGAAAAAGTAGAGGCGGTAGCAGCAGCTGCCGTCCAGGAACCCGTTGCCGAAACCGCTGAAGCTGCCGAGCCCAGCTTTGAGGAAGTGTTTGAAAAGACACTTGTACGCATCAGGAACGGACAAATCATCAAGGGCTCCGTCGTACAGATAGTGGACGGCGAAGTATGCGTAAACATTGGTTATAAGTCCGACGGGTTTATTCCACGCAACGAGTTCTCTTCTGATACTGAAGTCAACCCTGAAGATGTTGTCAAGGTTGGCGACGAGATCGAAGTTGAGGTCATTAAGGTAAACGATGGCGAGGGCAACGTGCTCCTCTCCCGTAAGAACGTTGAGAGCAAGAAGCTTTGGGACAACCTTATGCAGGACGAAGAGAACCTGCAGGATAAGACCTTTGACGCCGTGGGCAAGGAAGTCGTAAAGGGCGGTTTGATCGCCACCATCAACGGTATCCGCGCTTTTATTCCCGCATCTCAGCTGTCTACCAAGTATGTTGAGAATATCGGCGAGTTCGTAGGCAAGGATCTGAAGGTCAAGATTATCGAGGTCGATAAGTCCCGCAAGCGCATCGTAGCATCCCATAAGGCGGTTATGAAGGAAGAAGCCGAGGCTGCCAAGAAGGAGCTTTGGAACAAGCTGGAGGTCGGCTCCAAGGTAAAGGGCGTTGTACGCCGCCTGACCGATTTCGGCGCGTTTGTTGATATCGGCGGTATCGACGGTCTGGTGCATGTTACCGATGTAGCATGGGGCCGCGTAAAGCATCCTTCCGATGTACTTTCCATAGGTCAGGAAATCGAAGTCCTTATCCGGGACGTAGATGTTGAAAAACAGCGCGTATCCCTCGGTTACAAGCAGCTCCAGCCCAAGCCCTGGACCATGGCTGCCGAGAAGTACCCCGTAGGCTCCATCGTAGAGGGCAAGGTAGTGCGCATAGTTCCCTTCGGCGCATTTGTGGCTCTTGAGCCCACTATCGACGGCCTGATTCACATCTCTCAGGTGGGCGTAAAGCGCATCGAAAAGGTCGAAGACGAGATTAATGTTGGCGATGTAGTACGCTGTAAGGTTCTCGATGTAAATCCTGAGGCAAAGCGTATAAGCCTGAGCCGCCGCGATGTTATCCTTGAGGAGAACCCTGAGGTAGCAGAGCAGTTGGCAGCTGAAAAGGCTGAGCGTGAACGCGTAGCCGCAGAGCGTGCTGCTGAGCGCGCCGCAGCTGCCGAAGCCGCAAAGGCTGCTAACGAGGCCCGCGAGGCCGAGCGCGCCGAGCGCCGCCGTCAGCGCCGCGAAGAGAACGAATATGATTTGCTTCCTGTAGAGAGGGCCACTACTTCTCTGGCAGACAAATTCGCCGGCTTCAAGTTTGACGAAGAGTAAGCTTTAAGACAAATCACAGGGACTGCAAAACGCAGCCCCTGTTTTTTCTTTTAAAAGGCGCATGTATGGTGTATAATAGGTAGGTAAATTCAGAAAGGAATACCCGATGGCTAATTCGAGCAGAAAAGTAAAAAAGGCTGAGCTGGAAAGACAGGAGCAGACCGAAAGGGAGATAATAGGTATATGCTTTATAGCTCTTGCGCTTTTTCTTGCCGCTGGAATATATACAGATATGGTAGGCGTGATAGGAAATGCAGCGAAGAACTTGACCTTCGGCCTGTTCGGAATCGCTGGCTATGCAGCGCCCTTTATTCTTGCCGGCCTGGGTATACTTTCTATCGCTATGTCAAAATCACCTGCAAGCAGTTCAACGCTGTGGTTGATAGTTGGCGGGGTCGTATGTCTCCTCGTTATTATACATACCGCTACCCGCGGCGAAATAACGGTGGACAAGGTGACAGCCTACTATTCCGACGCATATATGTACGGAAAGCTGTACTGCAAGGGCGGCGGACTTTTGGGCGCGCTTCTCGCATATCCTTCAATGAAGCTTTTAGGTACTGCCGGTACGTATATTTTTTTCGGTGCCGCGGTATTTATAGTATTTCTGTTAGCTACCAAGCTTTCCATACGAACCCTTGGCCAGAAGGTGGGCAGCGGCATAAGGACCGGCATGGAATCTGTCTCCGAAAAGGTGCAGCAGGTTCACGCCCGCGATATTGCGGAGCGGCAGGCGCGGTACGACTATGAGCATGCCTTCGACGGACTGGAACAAATATACCCGCCAAAACCACGAAAGCGCCGCGGCAACGGTAAAGAGCTTTATACCGAAACACTTGGAAAAAATGAAGAAGGAATGGAACCGACTATACCCAAGCCGCAGAGGTCTGTGCGCAGGAAGAATGATGACAGCCATATTGTGCGCCGCAGGGAAGACGACCCGCGAAACGATTGGGACGGTGATATTTCATTCCTGCCACAGAATGGAAAACTGCCAAAGCGCAAGGACGACGGCGATCCTTTTGATATACTTTCCGGGCTGGACGATGGCGAGCTGAAGCCGCTTAAACCCGTGGATGTTAGCAAGATTACTACTATAGACATGCAGCCTGAAGAGCCGGAGCAGAACTTCGATTTTGAAGAGCCGCCCAATGTAATAGAACTGGATACGGAGGAAGAGAAGGATTCTGAAGCAAAGTCAGTTAAGGTGACGGCAGGCGACGATGGGAATACCGAAACTTCAATAGCGCCTCAGCCACCGGTATACGTGCGCCCGCCTATCACGCTGCTCAGGAAACCCGCCCTGACGGTATCCAAAGGCGTTGAATCGCCTGCTGCAAAGGAAAAGAAGTTGATGGAGGCCCTTGCGAGCTTCAATATAGACGCCAAGGTGATAAATTACAGCGTGGGCCCGACCATAACCCGCTTTGAACTGCACCCGGCTCAGGGCGTGCGCGTAAATAGAATAACCAGCCTTTCTGACGATATAGCGCTGGCTCTTGCCGCCCCCCGCGTAAGGATCGAAGCGCCCATACCCGGCAAATCGGCCATAGGCATAGAAATACCGAATAAGAATAATGTGCCGGTACTGCTTCGGGAGGTAATAGAATCGAGCGAATTTTCAGACGGCAACAGTGCACTGCGCTTCGGCATAGGCAAGGATATTGCGGGGAAGGTGCTTTGCGCGGATTTGGACAAGATGCCGCATCTGCTTATCGCAGGCTCCACAGGCTCCGGCAAAAGCGTCTGCATAAACGACATCATACTAAGCTTTGTGTACGGCAAAAATCCGGAAGATGTAAAGCTTATACTGGTGGATCCCAAGCAGGTGGAGCTGAGGGTTTACGCGCCGATGCCGCATCTCTATATGCCTGTTGTTACCGACCCTAAGAAAGCGGCAGATGCTCTGAAAAAGGCGGTAATGGAGATGGATCAGCGGTATAAGAAGATGTCCAAGGTAAATGCCAGAAGCATTTCGCGATATAACGAGCTTCAGGAGGAACCGGCGGAAAAGCTGCCGAGGCTCGTCATAATAATAGACGAGCTGGCCGATCTTATGATGGTAGCCGCGAAGGAAGTGGAGGAATCCATATGCCGCATCGCACAGCTGGGTCGTGCGGCGGGCATTCACCTGATAGTGGCCACACAGCGTCCTTCTACCGACATAATCACCGGACTTATCAAGGCCAATATACCCAGCCGCATAGCGCTGGCGGTGTCTTCCGCCGTGGATTCCAGGGTCATAATGGATTGCGGCGGCGCTGAAAAGCTGCTCGGCCGCGGCGATATGCTGTTTCATGCCAACGGCGCAAGCAAGCCGGTGCGCGCACAGGCGGCGTTCGTCAGCGACGAGGAGGTCGAAAGCGTAATGGACTACATAAGGAAGCATACGGACGAAAACCAACGCAGATATCAGGAGATGACTATGGAGAAAGCCTTCTCTACGGTAGAAGCCGTTACCGGACAGGGCAACGGCAAGCAGGAGGATGAGCTGCTGGACGACGCGGTGAAGATAGTATTGGAAAGCGGTCAGGCGTCCATATCCATGATACAGCGGAGGCTCAGGGTCGGTTATGCCAGAGCCGCAAGGCTTATAGATATAATGGAACAGCTGAAGGTTGTAAGCGGCTTTGACGGGAGCAAGCCGAGAAAGCTCCTGATAAGCAGCTTTGAGGAATATCAGCAGCTTACGGGCGCAGATACGGAGGAAGGATAACTTGGCTATAACTGTTGGAATGGTGTCTCTGGGCTGCTCAAAAAACAGAGTAGACAGCGAACAGATACTGGGTATGCTTAGGGAAAACGGCTTTGAGATAACCAACGATGAAGCTCAGGCCGAGGTGATAATCGTAAACACCTGTGGTTTTATAAACCCCGCAAAGGAGGAATCCATAGGCGCCATACTCGAGATGGCACAGCACAAGAAGAACGGCAGTTGCCGCCTGCTGGTAGCAACAGGCTGCCTCAGCCAGCGCTACCCCAAGGAGCTCCGGGAGGAACTGCCCGAGGTGGATATATTCTGGGGAGTAAAGGACAAGGACGGACTTGTGCGAAAGATAACCGAGGCGGTAGGCGGCAGCTATAAGTGCTGTTCTGAGGATGCACGCATAATAACTACACCATCATATAGCGCTTATCTTCGTATAGCTGACGGCTGCGATAATCGCTGTACTTACTGCGCTATACCGCTGATACGCGGCGGTAAAGTCAGCATTCCAATGGAAAAATTGGTGAAGGAGGCACAGAGTCTGGCTGACAGCGGCGTAAAGGAGCTCACGCTGATAGCGCAGGACACTTCTGCTTACGGAACCGATCTGTACGGCAAGCCCATGCTTGCAGAGCTTATGCGCCGTATAGTAAAGATAGATAAGCTGCACTGGATACGTGTGCTTTATTCCTATCCCAACACCATAGACGAAGAGCTGGTGGATACTATGGTAGCCGATCCGAAAATAGTCAATTACATTGATATACCCATTCAGCATATAGATCCGGATATGCTTAAGGCTATGAACCGCCATGGCTCCGCCGAGCATATCCGCGAGATAACCGACTATATCAGGCGCACGGCTCCTGACTTCATACTGCGTACTACCGTCATAACAGGCTTTCCGGGGGAGACGGAGGAGCAATTCGGCCATCTGACCGAATTCCTTAAGGAACACAGCTTTGACAGGCTCGGCGCATTTGCATACTCGCAGGAGGACGACACGCCCGCTGCCGATATGCCGAACCAGATAGACGAGGACATAAAGCAGCGCCGTCTCAAAAGGATAATGTCCCTTCAGCAGGGCATATCCCTTGCTTACAACAAAAAGCGCATAGGTACCGTCACCGAGGCCCTCGTTGAACAGGTCAGCGGCGATATAGCCTACGGCAGAACATATGCCGAGGCCCCTGAGGTAGACGGTACCGTGATGTTTTCCATCAAAAACAAAGGGCTTAAGCCCGGCGACTTTACCATGATAAAGCTGACCGGCGCCGGCCCTTATGATATGGAAGGAGAAGAAATATGAAAAACTTGAACATGAACCTTCCCAACAGGCTTACCCTTATCAGGATAGCGCTGGTGCCGCTGTTTATTGCCTGCTTTTACATCGAATCCCCTTCGGCAATATATGTGGCATGCGGAATATTCATTGCGGCCTTTTTGACCGATATTGCTGACGGGTATCTTGCACGCAGCCGCAATCAGATAACGGATTTCGGCAAGCTTATGGATCCCATAGCGGATAAGCTCCTTGCGGCAAGCGCGCTGATAATGCTTACGGCAAACGGTATGCTCAACCCCATAGCTGCCATTATAATTATTGCGAGAGAGTTTCTTATTAGCGGCTTCAGGCTTGTAGCCACTGGCAAAGGCGTGGTCATAGCCGCCAGCTGGCTTGGCAAGATAAAGACCACCACTCAGGCGGTGGCGCTGGTGCTGGTAATGCTCAGCACTCCAATACGTGCATGGCTGGGCTTTAAGCTTGATGTGATAGTGGTATGGATATCCGTGTTCTTTACAGTGATATCTGCCGTTGACTACATTCGCAAGAATATAAATTGCATCAATTTTGATCAGATATAACAGGGGCATATTATCAATGAACGCAGAGATTATTTCTGTCGGCACGGAGCTGCTGATGGGGCAGATACTCAATACCAACACCCGGTATCTTTCCGGCCGAATGGCTGATTTCGGCATAAATATGTATTATCATGTAACCGTGGGCGATAATCCCGCAAGGCTTAAGCAGTGCATAGCTAACGCCTTTTCACGCTCGGATATAGTGCTGTTTACAGGTGGACTCGGGCCTACCGAGGATGACCTTACCAAGGAGACTGTAGCTGATTATTTCGGACTTGAACTTGTAGTGAATGAGAAATATAAAGCATGGCTGCTGGAAAAAATGTCCTCCCGCGGCTATCCCTGTACGCCCAACAACATTAAACAGGTCATGTTTCCCGCAGATCACTGCATAATACTGCCAAATCCCAGAGGAACAGCGCCTGGCTGCATAATGGAGAAGAACGGCAAGGCTGCTATACTGATGCCTGGACCTCCATGGGAGATGGAACCCATGTTTGAGGAAGAGGTAGTGCCGTATTTGCAAAAACGCAGCAACTGCATGTTCCATTCACGTACCATTCGTATATTCGGCAAGGGCGAGTCTCAGGTAGAATACGCTATAAAGGACATAGTGGACGCCCAGAGCAACCCGACGATAGCGCCTTATGCCAAGGCGGCCGAGACTACTCTACGCATAACCGCCCGCTGTGGCAGCGAGGAGGAAGGGGAGAAGCTCATTCAGCCCGTTATGCAGGCCATAGAGGACAGAGTGGGCGAATTTATCTATTCCACCCACGGCAGGGAAATGCACGAGGTATGCGCGGAACTGCTGAAAGCTAGCGGCCTTAAGATTGCTGTTGCCGAAAGCTGTACAGGCGGCATGATAGCCTCCAGGCTTATATCCGTCCCCGGAAGCTCCGAATGGTTCATGGAAGGTGCAGTGACTTATTCCTGCGATTCCAAGATGCGCCGTCTCGGCGTAAAGGCCGAAACGCTGGAAAAGTATACTGACGTAAGTGCGGAGACTGCCAAAGAGATGGCCGACGGTATACGCCTCCAGAGCGGCGCCGACATAGGTATATCCACCACCGGCTACGCAGGACCTACGGGTGCGCCCGGCCTGATCGGACAGGTATTTATTGCCGTTTCCACGGAGGAAGGCTGCAACGCATATGAGGTCAATCTCAAGGGCAACCGTGAAAGAGTGCGGGATGGCGCGGTGCTGAATGCTCTGAATCTTCTCAGGAAACAAATAATTGCAAAAAACAGGTGCAATTTGGATATTAACGTGCTATAATAATCTTAATAAGAAACAAATTATGCTGTAAAGGCGGTCTGTAAGTATGATAGAAAAAGAAAAAGCATTGGAAATCGCCCTCTCCAAGATAGAAAAGGACTTCGGCAAAGGTGCTATAATGAAGCTGGGAGACGCTGCGGCGAATATCAGCGTCTCTACCATACCTTCAGGCTGCTTACAGCTTGACTACGCGCTGGGCGTAGGCGGTCTGCCGCGGGGAAGGATAATCGAGATATACGGGCCCGAATCCTCAGGCAAGACTACTCTGGCGCTGCATGCCATAGCGGAGGCTCAGAAGCTCGGCGGTACAGCGGCATTCATAGACGCCGAACACGCGCTGGATCCGGTATATGCCCACAATCTCGGCGTTGACGTGGATAACCTGTATATCTCACAGCCTGATTCCGGTGAGGACGCATTGGAGATATGCGATACACTGGTGCGAAGCGGCGCCATCGACATAATCGTTGTCGACTCTGTCGCGGCGCTGGTTCCCAAGGCAGAGCTGGAAGGCGATATGGGCGATTCTCATGTTGGCCTTCAGGCGAGGTTGATGTCTCAGGCGCTTAGAAAACTTACCGGCGTCATCAGCAAGACAAATACTATTATAATATTCATCAACCAGCTGCGCGAAAAGGTGGGCGTCATGTTTGGCAATCCGGAGACCACCACCGGAGGCAAGGCGCTGAAGTTCTACGCCTCCGTGCGCATGGACGTACGCAAGCAGGATACAATTAAAAACGGCGCGGAATTTATAGGCAACCGCACCCGCGTAAAGATCGTAAAGAACAAAGTGGCGCCTCCTTTCAAGACCGCCGAATTCGATATGATATACGGCGAGGGTATATCAAGGGAGAGCTGCATATTGGATATGGCAGTCGACCAAAAGATAATAAATAAGACCGGAGCGTGGTATTCCTACAATGATATGCGCATGGCCCAGGGTCGCGATAACGCAAGGCTGTTCCTCAAGGACAATAAGGAGCTTTGTGACGAAATAGAGGCCAGAGTGCGGGAGAAAATGATGCAGGTGCCCGCCAAAACCGAAGAGCCGGAAGAGGAAATATAATGCATTTTGAACGATATAACCGTAAATAAAAAACTTATTCTGGCAAATATTATAAGTCAGGGGCCATGCGTCCTTGACTTTTGTTTTGCCATGGGTTTATAATAAATTTTGAGATATTATATCGGTGTGTAGTTTCGTAGACCTGCTCTACTGAAATAATAGTCCATGCATGCTGCGTATTTTACGCTCGGATACATAATATATATAGTTTATTTGGAGGTGCTACACTAAACGTGGAAATATGGATCCCCATAGTGATCGGGATCGTTTGTTTAGCTGCGGGTTTCGCAGGTGGATATGTTTACAGGCGCAATATAGCGGAAGCAAAGATAGCTAACGCAGAAGAAGCAGTTAAAAAAATGATCGGCGACGCCCAGAAGAGGGCTGAGACCATAAAGAAGGAAACGGTTCTTGAAGCCAAGGAAGAAGCCTACCGCATTAAGAACGAAAATGAAAAGGAACTGAGAGAGAGACGCAACGAGCTGCAGCGCAACGAGCGCAGGCTGCTCCAGCGCGAGGAAACACTGGATAAAAAAATCGATGGTATAGAGCAGCGCGAGCAGCAGCTCAACCAGAAGATAAAAGAAGCTGAGAACACCGAGGCTTCCATCAAGGAACTTTACGATAAGCAGCTCAAGGAGCTGGAGACTATTTCCGGATTGTCTATGGACGAGGCAAGGGAAATACTGCTCAGCAGCGTTGAACGCGATGCCCGCCACGATGCGGCGATAATGCTGCGCGATATCGAGGCAAAAACCAAGGAAGAAGCCGATAAGCGCGCCCGCAACATCATTTCTCTTGCGATACAGCGCTGTGCTGCGGATCACGTGGCTGAGACCACTGTGTCCGTAGTGTCTCTACCCAACGACGAAATGAAGGGACGTATAATTGGCCGCGAGGGCCGCAATATCCGTACCCTTGAAACCGCGACGGGTGTTGACCTTATAATCGACGATACTCCCGAAGCTGTCATACTTTCAGGCTTCGATCCCGTTCGCCGCGAGGTCGCCCGAATAGCTCTGGAACGGCTCATAACCGATGGAAGGATACACCCCGGGCGCATAGAGGAAATGGTAGAAAAGGCCCGCCGCGAGGTGGACACGCAAATACGCGAAGCAGGCGAGCAGGCAATATTCGAGGTGGGAATACACGGACTGCACCATGAACTGATCAAGCTTATCGGCCGTTTGAAGTACCGCACCAGCTACGGACAGAATGTTCTCAAGCATTCCATCGAAGTAGCTCATCTTGCAGGAATGATGGCTGCCGAGCTGGGCGCCAATGTAGCTCTTGCAAAGCGTGCGGGTCTGCTGCATGATATAGGCAAGGCGGTTGACCACGAGGTCGAAGGTCCCCATGCCCAGATCGGCGCGGATCTTGCGAAGAAGTACCGCGAGAACAATCAGGTCATACATGCTATACAGGCTCACCATGGCGACGTTGAGCCAAGCACCGTGGAAGCTGTACTTGTGCAGGCTGCCGACGCCATATCTGCCGCACGTCCCGGCGCACGGCGTGAGACACTGGAGAACTACATCAAGCGCCTTGAAAAGCTTGAAGAGATTGCCAACTCATTCGAGGGCGTTGACAAGTCCTTCGCAATTCAGGCCGGACGCGAGATACGTATACTGGTCAAGCCCGAGAACGTCAACGACGCCGATACGATCATCATGGCAAAGGAGATCGTCAAGCGCATAGAGACCGAGCTTGAATATCCCGGCCAGATAAAGGTCAACGTAATACGCGAGACAAGAGCGGTCGAATTTGCAAAGTAAACATTAGCATCACAATTAAGGATATGCTCGCATATCCTTAATTTTTTGAGGAAAAGGAGAAGATATGTCAAATATACCCGTGGCTGACGCCCATTGCGACTTCCTTTACTATATGACGCAGGACGGCTGGGATATAAACCGCCCCACCCGCAATCAGGCAGTAGCGCTTCCTTATATAAAACAAGGCGGCGGCAAGCTGCTGTTCTTTGCCGCATGGGTGGATATGGATATGCGCAAGGATTGCCTGCAGCAGGCGCTGGATATGTTCGATTCATATTTTACGATGATGGAGGAGAACGACGTCTTTGTGCCCCTCACAAAGGATTACACGCCGGACGGCGACAAGATAGCCACCGTGCTTACCGTTGAGGGTGGTGAGTCGCTCAATGCAGCCATAAGCAACGTCAGGCTGTTTCACCGGCTGGGCGTCAGGGCTATGACTCTAACATGGAATTATTCCAACGAACTCGCTTCACCTGCCATGCGAAGGGCAAACAAGGGACTGACTGGGAGGGGAAGGGAGGTAGTGCGTGAGATGAACCGTATAGGCATAGCGCTGGACGTATCCCACCTGAGCGACGCCGGAATTGACGAGGCGCTGGAGATATCTCAACGTCCCATATTTGCCTCGCATTCAAATGCCCGCGCGGTATTCGACCATAAGCGTTCCTTAAAGGACGAACATATTAAAGCGATAGCTGCTCAAAATGGCGTAATTGGGGTAAATTACTATCCGGGGCAGCTGGTAAAGACAGGTGACGCCTCGGTACGGGAGATAGCGCAGCATATAGCCCACATTGCAGGATTGGCCGGTCCGGAGCATGTATGCCTGGGTTCGGATTTTGATGGCATGAACGCATACCCGGTGGATATGAAAAATTGGAGCGATGTGCCGAATCTTTTCGACGAACTCCAAAGGATAGGATTCTCTGATAAAGAAATACGTCGCATAGCGTATGACAACCTGCATGACTATATTATACAGTTTGTGGATTAAGACAATAAAAAATCTCCTCAGGCAAAAGCCTGAGGAGATTGGCAGGGGCAGAAGGACTCGAACCCTCAACAAAGGTTTTGGAGACCCACGTGTTACCATTACACCATGCCCCTTCGGTGTGAAACCTTGATGATTATAACACCGATATGGTGATAATGTCAACTTTATTTTTAGGGAGGATACATTGAAGAAGGTCGTTATATATACCGACGGTGCGTGTAGTGGCAATCCAGGCCCGGGTGGCTGGGGCGCGGTTCTCATGTATGGGCAATTCAAAAAGGAGATTTCGGGCGGGGAAAAAATGACTACGAACAATCGCATGGAGCTTATGGCGGCCATATCTGCCCTGAATGCCTTGAAAGAGCCCTGTGAAGTAGATTTATTTACCGATAGCGCCTATCTTTGCCGGGCATTTTCCGAGAACTGGGTGACTAACTGGCAGCGCAACGGCTGGAAAACCAGCGGCAAAAAGGAAGTGGAAAACCGTGACCTGTGGGAGCTGCTTATTGCACATACACACAAACACAGCATCAGCTGGCACAAGGTAAAGGGCCATAGCGACAACGCCTACAACAATCGATGCGACGAGCTTGCGCGGGGCGCTATTGCAGGTTGTAAAGCGAAGCAAAATGGTGTAAAATAAATATGTTTGTATAAACCTATCAAATTTTCAGGAGAGAGATAATATGAAAAAGATAGTTATCGCACTTGGCGGAAACGCCCTTCAGGAAGCGGGCAAGCCTGCAACGGCAGAGGCTCAGCTTGAAGTAGTCGAAAAGACCTCCGAGTATATCGCGGACATAATAGGCGAGGGATATAAGGTCATTATTGCCCACGGAAACGGCCCTCAGGTAGGCCGCATAGTGCTCCAGAACGAGTATGCCACCCCTGTAAGCCCGGCAATGCCCTTTGATGTATGCGGCGCTATGAGCCAGGGCTATATAGGATACCACATTCAGCAGGGCCTTACAAAGGTACTGCGTTCACGCGGAAACAAGTCCGAGGTGGCTACTGTGGTAACTCAGGTGCTGGTAGACAGGAACGATCCCAAGTTCAAAAACCCCTCCAAGCCTATAGGCCCATTCTATACCGAGGAAGAAGCCAAGAAGATAGCCGACGAGAAGGGCTATGTAATGAAGGAAGACGCGGGCCGCGGCTGGAGGCGAGTAGTTGCGTCCCCAATGCCCATTGAGATAGAGGAGCTCAGCGCAGTAAAATGCCTGGTTGACAACGGCTTCGTAGTCGTCACCGTAGGCGGAGGCGGTATCCCTGTAATACGCAACGATAAGGGTGAGCTGGAAGGCACAGCCGCCGTTATAGATAAGGATCTTGCAAGCGAGAAGCTGGCGGAGGATCTGGATGCCGACGCTCTGGTTATACTTACCGCTGTAGAAAAGGTAAGCATCAACTACAAGAAACCCGACCAGAAGGATCTGGATAAGCTTACCGTATCGGAAGCTAGGAAGTACATGGTCGAAGGCCAGTTCGCCCCCGGCTCTATGCTGCCCAAGGTAGAGGCCGCCGTTAAGTTCGTGGAGAGCAAGCCCGGCAGGATAACCATAATCACCAGCCTTGATAAGGCGGTAGAGGCTCTTGACGGCAAGGCCGGAACTACCATAGCATAAGAATAACTATTGAAATACTTTGATTCGGGGTATATAATCTAAGTCAGATTTATACTTTGAAACAAAGGAGAGGATTTTCTATGACATCTCTTAAGCAGATGGATCGCGCAGAACTTCAGATGTTTTATGAAGCGGCACTGAAAGAATACGAGAGCTGCAAGGCCAAGGGCCTAAAGCTGGATATGTCCCGCGGCAAGCCCTCAAGGGCCCAGGTGGCTCTCTCAAACGATATGCTTAATATCGACGTTGTATCCAACGCTGTTACAGACGGCATAGACGCCTTTAATTACGGCGGGCTGGACGGTCTGCCGATATGCAGGAGATTTTTTGCCGATACTCTGGGAGTAAAGCCCGAGCAGGTATTTGTAGGCGGCAACGCCAGCCTTCAGCTTATGTACGATACCATAGCAAAGGCTTATACCCACGGCCTGCTGCATTCCGAAAAGCCATGGTCGAAGCTGGACAAGATAAAGTGGCTTTGCCCGGCGCCCGGTTATGATCGCCATTTCAAAGTCACTCAGTCTTTTGGAATGGAACTCATAACGGTTCCTATGAACGACGACGGCCCAGACATGGACATGGTAGAGGAGGTCGTAAAGGATCCTGCCGTAAAGGGTATGTGGTGCGTGCCTAAGTATTCCAATCCCGACGGTATAGTCTACAGCGACGAGGTCATTGACCGCATAGCGCATCTTAAGCCGGCGGCGGCGGACTTCCTGCTCATGTGGGACAACGCCTACTGTATCCACGAGTTTGACGGAGAATTCCGCCCCTTCAGGGATATTCTGACGCTGTGCAGCGAGGCCGGCAATCCGGATATGGTATTTGAATTCGCTTCCACGTCCAAGATAACCTTCCCAGGAAGCGGTGTTGCGTGCTTTGCGTGCAGCGAGGCGAATATGGCGTACATGAAGAAGCTGATATCAGCCCAGACCATCAGCTTTGATAAGATAAACCAACTGCGCCATGCGCTGTTTTTGAAGGATAGGGCAACCGCCTTGGCGCACATGAAGAAGCACGCCGAGTTCCTCAAGCCCAAGTTCGACATAGTCCTCGAATATCTTGAGCGCGAAATAAAGCCTTTGGACATAGGCAGATGGCATACGCCTAAGGGCGGTTATTTTGTCAGCTTTTTCACAATTCCTGGCTGCGCGAAGCGCACCAATCAACTTGCCAAGGAAGCCGGTGTGGTCATGACAGCCGCAGGTGCAACGTATCCTTACGGTATAGATCCCGAGGATTCAAATCTGCGCATAGCGCCGAGCTATCCGCCTGTAGAAGAACTCAAGGAAGCAATGTCGGTGTTTTGCACATGTGTAAAGCTGGCTGCTGCTGAGAAGCTGCTGGCGGAAAAGTGATGTAAAAATTAAGACGATTAAACAGCCACAGTAGCTGCTCTGCTGTGGCTGTTCTTATGCTTTATTCTGTCGTATGATAGTATAAGACAAAACAGAAAATCGGAATTAGCATACAGGGCAGCAATGTCTAATTGAAGCAATGCGGCATTTCTCGCTTTGTGTCGTGTTGAAATGAAAAAGCCGGTGCTATACTAACGACGAAAGGAGGGTATCTGATGGATCAGATCAAGATAGGAATATTTCTGAAAGAGCTCCGAAAAGAAAAAAAACTGACGCAGGAGCAGTTGGCAGAGAAGTTAAATGTATCCGGCAGGACGGTATCTCGTTGGGAAACGGGAGTTTCCCGAAGTTAAAGAAACTACCAAAAATTCACGCTTACATTACTTCCAATATGAAAATCAAAGATTTATTGGAGGTATCATTATGGCTCAGAACTTCACTTATACCCAATGCGGTGATTACTATATCCCTGACATCAAGTTGTCATATACAAGTACACAGGCTCTTGGAAAATATGGCAGAATGCGTAGAGCGTTTTTGGAACAGAACAAACCAATGCTTTTTAACGACATGATTCTGACAGAGAGCCTGTTCCCGCATCTGCGGGAAGTACAACAGACCTGTGAGAAGCGAATGGAGTTGTTGATGACGGATTTGTTGGGAAAGAATCCAGCACCAGACAAGGCAACACAGCAGCTTGCATGGGTAGCACATATGAATAGTTTGAAAGCACAGGCGGAAGAAAGTGTCCTCCGGGAACTGGTCTATGAGGAGGACATCGTATGAAAATTCTTGAAGAATTTTGGTACGGCAATATTGAGCCTACCGACTACGATACTTCTTCCTGTAAAGAGTATAAGAAATTACAGGAACTGATTTGCCGGAATGAAGAAAAACTCCGAGTAGCTATGACGGACGAACAGAAAGCATTGTTCGAGAAATACACGGATTGTGTCCGAGAACATCAAACCATTACGGAGTGCCTGATATTCCAGAACAGCTTTAAGCTGGGTGACAGAATGATGTTGGAAGTCATGGAAGAATAAAGAACATAGACGATTTGATGCCACCCGTAGGAGCGATCCTTCGGGTGGCATTTTGTATCTATCAAAATGCAAGAAATATTTTCCGCCTGTCCAAAATCGGTGTTTTCAATCGTTATTATAGTTAAACGAATATGATGGGGGTGATATGTTGTCCGAGAAATTATTGAAACAGGTGGCTGAGGAATTTGCTCTTGCAATGAATGAGAGTTTACCGATACCGGAACAATGTCAGCATCAATTCTCCGAAGAGTTTGAGCGCAAAATGCAGCGTCTCCTGTCCGCTGTTCCAATCAATACGCAATAGCAGTGGTTGTTCCTGAACTGAGTTACAACCAAACCTATGAATTGCAATGAAGGCTGGCCTACATGGTCAGCCTTTTTCTATGTGGATTCACAACTCTTGAATTGTGTTTTTGACAATTCCAGAATTGTGAAAATCACAATGTAATAATACTGATTATAGTGATACTGATTCTTTCCTTTCCGTTCCGGAAGGAAAGTAACGGGAAATGACTCTTTTACTGCTATTTACCGACGGTAAATGACCATTTATTGATAATCACAAAAGCAAGGCTCATATCGCATATAGTTGCGAATGCATCTTGAAAATTGCGACAAGATTTGCTATTATTATACACAATAAGCGTGAAAGCAGAAACAGGAGGTAGACGCATGGCTATTTCATATAACCGAATGTGGAAACTGCTTGTCGATAAGAAGATGAGTAAAGCAGATTTACGAAAAGCGGCAGATATTGCTCCCAATACAATGACAAAGCTTCGCAGAGATGAACCGGTCAATCTTGCAATCCTTGGCAGGATTTGTGACGTATTGAACTGCGATTACGGTGATTTAATGCAATATGTGCCTGAGGAGAATACAAATGACTAATAAACAGTTGAAAAATTTAAAAGATACATTATGGACGACTGCCGACCAGCTGCGTGCTAATTCTGGTTTGAAGTCCACCGAATACGCCGAACCTATTCTCGGTTTGATTTTCTTGCGATTTGCAGATGTAAAATATAGCAAGTTCGAACCCGAGATCAAGGCAGAGTTTGATTCTATCAAGGGTACTCGTATGGAACGACCTATCCATGAAATCGCTATCGAAAAATGCGGTTTCTATCTGCCTGAAGAAGCTCGATATGATTGGCTGCTGAATTTGCCTGAAAGCGAAGATCTTGCCAAGAAGGTTAAGGAAGCTATGGAAGCGGTTGAGAAATACACTGCTGAATTGGAAGATACTCTGCCAAAAGATATTTATTACAGCGTTAACAGCGAAGATGATCCGCTCGTATTGGCAAAGCTCCTGAAGAACTTTAAGGATATTCCTGCGGATGTAGAGCTTGACATCTTCGGTGAGATTTATGAATACTTCTTGGGTGAATTTGCATTGGCGGAAGGTCAGGGCGGCGGTGAATTCTTCACCCCTGCATCTGTTGTCCGTTACATGGTTGAAGTCCTTGCGCCTACTGAGGGTAGGATTCTCGACCCAGCTTGCGGTAGCGGCGGTATGTTCGTTCAGACTGCCCATTATATTGAAAAGCACAAAGCTCAGGGCAAACAGATGAATCTGCGTGCTTATGGCGTGGAAAAGACGGGCGCAACCGTTCGCCTGGCAAAGATGAACCTTGTCCTTAACAATGTCCGTGGCACCATTACCCACGCAAACTCCTATTATCGTGATCCTTATGATAGCTTCGGTAATTTTGATTATGTTATGGCAAATCCGCCTTTCAATGTGGATGGCGTAGAACTGGATCAGGTTAAGGATCAGCCTCGTTTTAATACCTACGGCGTGCCTCAGAACAAAACAAAAAGCAAAAAGAAAGATGCCAAGGAAACCGTTCCTAACGGCAACTACCTTTGGATCAATCAGTTTGCAACTGCGCTGAATGATACTGGTCGTGCTGCGCTGGTTATGGCAAACTCTGCATCTGATGCAGGTAACAGTGAAAAGGATATTCGTGTAAAACTGATAGAAAGCGGCATTATCAGCCAGATGGTAACACTGCCGTCCAATATGTTTACCTCTGTTACGCTGCCTGCTACCCTGTGGTTCTTTGATAAGGCGAAAGTAAAGAAGGATGAAATTCTGTTTATTGATGCCAGAAATATTTTTACACAAATTGACCGTGCGCACCGTAAATTCTCCGATGAGCAGATTCGGAACCTGGGTATCATTACCAAACTGTATGAGGGCAAAGCCGGGGAATTCGAAGCCCTGCTGGCTGATTATCGTGCCAAACTGGCAGATGCACCTGAAGTGTCTGACGATGAAGATATTATGCCTAAGAGTTACTGGCAATCCAATATTGACTGGCTGACAGAACGCTTCCCGGAAGGAAAATACAGAGATGTTGTCGGTCTATGCAAGGCAGCAACCATCGGTAAGGTTTATGATGAAAACGGAAAGTTTGTTGGCTACGAAGATGACAGTATCGGCGATCAGGACTTTTCTTTGAATCCGGGCCGTTATGTCGGTGTTGTGATTGAGGATGACGGCTTAACACAGGACGAGTTCAAGGAGCGGATGATGGCATATTACACGGCTCTTTCCAAGTTGAACGAAGAAGCGCATGGATTGGAGAATAAAATTGCCGCCAATTTACGGGAGTTGTTTCAATGAGCCAAATAAAAAAGAAACACATTCGATCTAAAACAATTTGGCAGATATTTATGATGTTCCTTGAGATTGCTGTTATAGTTGGTGGTTTGACTTTGGGAAGCAGTCTGTTATGGGAATTTGAATCGGGAATGGATATTTTAGAACGAGTTGGCTTGTTCTACGGTTTTTATCAGATTCTTACCTATATCATTCTGTCGAACCTGAATGATATAAAAGCAGACGAATTTCTTGCACTGAAGAATACTGCATCTATTGCGTTGAAAGCCTGCGAATATAACGATGAAGCTTGGAAAGATATTGCCAAAGACCAGATCGATAAGCAGTTAGATAGTGGCGTTTTCAATGATATGCTTGTGCGCAAAAACTATGATGTTCTTAAACAGTGTATAGACGAGAACGCAATAAAAAACATTGAATATATGATTATCTGGGCAGAGCATTGCGTCGAAGAAAGTCAGTTGCTTTGGAGATTTTCGTTCCTGCTCAGATTGGTTAAATAACGGAAAGGAGGCGGAGAAAAATGAGTAAATGGGAAGAAAAAAGATTGGAAGACATTATTGATGTAAATCCGCCTGTAAAGCTGAAAAAGGGAGAATCTTACCCTTTTATTGATATTGATAAAGTATCACCTACTCGCCGTTCAGTGACAAATGAAGATGTAAAGATTTATGATGGACAAAGCAGCAGTAAGTTTTGCGATGGTGATACCGTATTTTCACGTATAACGCCTTGCTTGGAAAACAGAAAGATTGCCAAGGTAGCCATTAGCAGCGACGCTGCGTTTGGATCAACAGAGTTCTATGTTTTCAGAGCAAAAAAGGCGAAGGCAGATGCCAGATTCACTTATTACCTGACATCCAGCGATGCGGTTGTGTTGCCTGCAATTAACAGCATGACCGGAGCAAGCGGTAGACAGCGTGCAGATAAGAGATTTATACAGCGCTTAAAACTCAATCTGCCGGATCTTCCTACGCAGGAACGTATCGCAGATATTCTCTCTGCGTATGACGACCTGATTGAAACAAACAGCCGTAGAATCGAGCTATTGGAACAAGCCGCACAAGAGCTGTATAAGGAGTGGTTTGTCCGTTTCCGTTTCCCTGAGTATGAAAATGTCAAGTTCGAAAATAGTTTGCCAGAGGGATGGGAACGAAATAAGATTCAGAAATACTACAATACTTGTTCTGGTGGAACTCCAAGTAGAAGTAATCCTGAGTATTTTGAAAGCGGCGTATACCCTTGGGTTAAAACAGGTGAGATTAAAGATTGCGTAATAATCGATACCGAGGAATACATTACCCAGGAAGCGGTAAACAATTCTTCGGCAAAAGTGCTTCCTGCAAAATCAGTTGCCATGGCTATGTATGGTGTGAATATAGGTTTGCTTGCTTACTTTGATAGTGAAATGACCTGTAATCAGGCGTGCTGTGTATTTTCAGATAAACGTGACTTTTCTTCAAAGCATTATTTGTACTATTATTTGAAATCAATCAGAGAATACCTTCTGTTGATTTCTTTTGGAGCGGCACAACAAAATCTCAGTCAGGATTTGATTAAAAAAATCAAAATCACCATGCCGTCTGATGATGTTGTACAAGCTTTTGAAAAGCAGGTAGATGATATCTATGGCAACATCAGGATGCTTTTGTTGATAAACAAAAACCTTGCAGAACAGCGTGATATGCTGCTTCCTCGCTTGATGAGCGGCAAATTGGAGGTGTAAGTATGAGCGTGTTTTCTAAGCGCTACGGATATAGCGAAGATCAGGGGATTCAATATGAGTGTGTTGGGAAACGCCTCAGGAATCGCCTTTGGAATCACTTTTTCTCCGCCGAGTACGATGCCGATCCATTTAATAGGGACGATGATAGCCTTACAAACATTGAACATCTGATGGATGGGCTGGGATTGACTTTTAATATCCCAAGGTCTCCTACTGCACGAGCAGCTAATGCAAAAAAGCTGAGGGAGTATGTGTTCGATGAGACCAAATGGTATTTGATCTATGACCTGATCGAGCGTTATGTTGGCCTTTTTGACAAAACAACTCAGCGTGAGCTTTGTAAAGAGTTTAATGAGGTTCTGGAAGATGAATGTTCTGGATATCGCTTTGTAAAGGGATTGATTACACCTATTACCAACAAGGAGGAAATCAAAACCATCGAAAAGGCAACGAATACGAAATATTCCGCCGTTAATACGCATATCAGCAAGGCATTGGTATTGTTTTCTGATAGGCTGAAGCATGACTATGAGAATACAATCAAAGAGTCAATTAGTGCGGTTGAAGCCCTGTGCTGTATCATCACAAACGACAAAAAAGCTACTTTGGGCGATGCCTTAAAGAAGTTGGAAAACAAGGGAATCAAACTACATAAGGCACTTCAAAGCGCTATGAGCAGTCTATACGGGTATACATCCGACGAGGGTGGAATCCGTCATGGTAGCATTGATTTCGCCGGTGCAAGCAGCGAGGATGCAAAATATATGCTGATCTCCTGCTCTACATTCGTAAACTACTTGATTGAAAAATGGGAAAAGGTTAAATAACTTACTTCTCTCAAAAGTGGAGGTGTAAAAAGATGAAGATAAAAAAGCTACATCTCAAAAAGTATAAAAGATTTTCCGATCTTACCATCGATCTTGGTGAAACACCTAAGCGCATCATTGCTTTAGTGGGTCCAAATGGTTGTGGTAAAAGCAGCGTATTTGATGCGATGCTTTTCCATAATAATGCCTATAACAGAATTGGTAACACAGGGAACAAAACATATGTTTATCATTCTCTGGATAAAGAGGTAAATTATAATTATCAGAATGTAGAAATTATTTTTGATGCTGGTACTTTTGATGCGGTTAGAAACGCAAAGGAAACAGATGGTTTAGAAAACACCTTGTTTTCTTTTAGGAGCTCTTTTAGATATAATGGCAACCTAAATGTGCAAGAAAGCAAGGCAGTAACAGAAATCAGAAAAAATGATTTTGGAGCAACAACAGCTGCTGATATTGACCAGAGAATAGAACAAAGTTATCGTAGATTGAAAATAAAGTACGATAAGTATATGAACGACAACGACTGCCGTCCATCCGAAGCAAAAGCACATATTATTGGTGAACTAAATAATGCAGTAAGTAACTGCTTAAAGATTAAAGTTGATAATCTTGGAAATATTGAAGCAGGACAGGGTACATTCTTCTTTAAGAAAGACGATACAACAAACGCATTTGAGTACAATGTATTATCTTCCGGTGAAAAGGAAGTTGTTGATATTCTCCTTGACTTGTATTTGCGAAAAGATGAATATACGGACTCAATTTTTATTATTGATGAGCCGGAACTTCATCTTAATACCGCAATTCAAAGAAAACTGTTAATTGAAATAAATAAGATGGTTCCTGAGAACTGTCAAATTTGGGTTGCTACACATAGCATTGGCTTTTTGAGAGCACTGCAGGATGAATTGAACGAAGTATCCCAGATTATTGAGTTCAAGGAAGATAACAAATGGGCATCTCAGGCTTATACCCTTACTCCGATGGTAAAAAGCCGAAACAATTGGCGAAATCTGTTTGAAACAGCCTTGGATGATTTAACCGGGCTTGTTTCTCCAAAGTGTATTGTCTATTGTGAGGGACGAGCAGAGCCAACCCGCACGGGTGGAGAACGTGGATTTGATGCAGCAGTGTTCAATAGTATTTTCGGCGAAAAATACCCAGATACATTATTTATTTCGAGTGGTGGTAATACCGAACTTGATCAACGCAGCGAAATTGCTATCAGTATTCTTTCAAAGGTGTTCTCAGATGTCGAAATACTGGTTTTAAAAGATAGAGATATGGCATCCGGCAAAGACACCACCGAAGCCGATAGACAGATGTATCTGAGTAATAATCCACAAAATCATAGGGTCTTAAATCGTTTTGAAATTGAAAATTACTTATACGATAAAGAGGTTCTAAAAAAATACTGCGAGATCAATGAAAAGACTTTTGATGAGGCGGCCTACGATGTTTTTGTTACGGATGTTGTCAATCAGCAGATAAAAGACAACACCGGACATATCCGTAATTTCTGTGGTATTGTTGGAAGCATCAATGCCGAAGTATTCAAGAAGAATTTGGCAAAAGTAATTGACGATTCTATGCAAGTATATTATGCAAGTATATAAAAAACTCGAACGTGTAATCTTCCAAAGAGCGTAACGAAATAGGAGGTGAATCTATGCCGAAAATCATAACGGAAGATATGATTGAGCAAGCTGCTATCAAGGCTTTGCATGAGCGGCATAATTATACTGTTCTGAATTGTATGACAGAAGAGCCGGATACACTTCCTGACGGAACCGGACGTAAAGATAAGAAACAAGTTGTTCTGCCGGATGTGATGTTGGAAAGCCTGTGCCGGATCAATCCGAATATTCCGGAACAGACCGTTCGCACGGTGGTGGACGAGTTGTGTCATACTCCTGTTTCCGGAGATTTAATGTTGACCAATTACCAGAACTATCAGAAGATCCGTAACGGTATCACTGTGGAATACAACAAGGACGGCAAGAAAACCTCTAATATCCTTCGTCTGTTGTCCTATAACGATGCTTTGAGCAATACATTTACAGTAGCTTCTCAAATGTGGATCAAAGGAGAAACGCATTGGCGCAGACCGGATCTGATTATCTTCATCAATGGATTTCCGCTGGTTTTCATTGAACTGAAAAACAGCAATATCCCGGTAAAGAATGCCTATGACATCAATCTGAAGAATTATTTGAAGGATATACCGTATCTATTCAACTACAACCAGATTTGTGTTCTGTCTAATGGTATGGAAACTCGTCTGGGAAGCTTTGCCGCAGGGTATGAGTTTTTCTTTGAATGGCTGAAGGTGGAGAACGAAAAGGAAAACCCGGACAGAAAAGCTATCCGAGAGAACTGTACCAGTTTGGAGTATTTTATTGCCGGTCTTTGTGAACCGAAAAATCTGCTGGATTACATAGAAAACTTCATTCTTTACGATCGCCGCAGAACAAAGATCATTGCAAAGAATCATCAGTTCTTTGGCGTGAACAATGCTTACAATGCTTTCCTGCGTCGTGAGGAATTGAAGGGTAAGCTGGGTGTGTTCTGGCATACCCAAGGCAGCGGCAAGAGCTATTCCATGGTTATGCTTGCACGTAAGATCAAGCATAAATGTACTGGCAATTTTACCTTCCTTATCGTTACTGACCGTGAAGATCTGGATACGCAGATTTATAAGAACTTCTTGCGTACCGAATTTATTACCGATAAGGACAAGGTACAGCCTGCCAACAGCAAGCAGTTGCGTGAAGAACTGAAAACCAACAAATCTATTCTGTTTACGCTGATTCATAAGTTCAGATATGACAAGGGAAAGAAATATCCTGTTTTGTCTGAGCGTGACGATATTATTGTTATCGTTGACGAGGCTCACCGTACTCAGTACAAAGATTTGGCAGAGAATATGCGCACCGGTTTGCCGAACGCACAGTTCCTGGCATTTACAGGGACACCTCTGCTTGGAGCAAAGCGACTGACCAATGCGTGGTTTGGTGATTATGTCAGCGAATACAATTTCGCAGAATCTATCAAGGATAACGCTACCGTACCGCTCTACTATGTGAAACGTGTACCTGAAGTAGAGTTGCAGAACGATTTCCTTGATTCTGATTTTGCGGAAATTTTGGAAGAAGAAAACCTGACGGATGCAGAACAGCGCCGTCTGGAAAATCACTATGCAAAGGAACTGGAAGTCATCAAGCGTGATGATCGTCTGGATGCCATTGCTCAGCACATAGTTTACCATTTCCCTCGCCGTGGTTTCCGTGGAAAGGGCATGGTTATTTCCGTAGACAAGTTTACTACCGTGAAGATGTACGATAAAGTAAGCTACTACTGGAAAGAAGAAATTAAAAAGTTAAATGCGCAGATCACCAAAACCAAGGATGCTGCTGAGAAACTCCGTCTGAAAGATCTTGTGGACTATATGCGCAAAGTGGAAATGGCTGTTGTCATCAGTGAAGATGCCGACGAAGAAGCTAAATTTGCAGCAGAAGGATTGTCCATAAAACCGCATCGTGACCGTATGAACAAGATTGATGAAAATGGTTTTGACATCGAGGATAACTTCAAAGACCCGAACAATCCGTTACAATTGGTTTTTGTCTGCGCTATGTGGCTAACAGGATTTGATGCACCGTCTGTCTCCACCTTGTATTTGGATAAGCCGATGAAAGGCCATACGCTGATGCAGACCATTGCCCGTGCCAACCGTGTATATAACGGCAAGGAATGTGGTTTAATCATCGACTATTTGGATGTGTTCAAGTATCTGAAACGTGCTCTGGCTGATTATGCGTCTGATGACGGTGGCTTAATGCCAGTAAAAGACGTGGACAAGCTTTTGGGGCAGCTGCACGAAGCAATCGACCTGACCAAAACTTTCTGCATGAGTCATGACGTAGATCTAAATAAGGTTGCTGAAGATGGCGATACATTCAAGAATTTGTCTCTGTTTGAGGATTATGCAAATACCATCGTTGGCAATGATGATGTAAAGAACGAGTTTTCTGTGTTGGCAAATACTGTCGATGGTCTGTATGAGTCGCTAAGACCGGATATTTTCAAGATGGATTTTGAGCCTGCATACAAAGATGCCATTCTTTATCTAAAGGGAGTCATCGATGGCAAAATCCGTCCGGAAAAGATTGAAGCGGCACAAGCCAGAATTAATGAACTGCTGGACCAGAGTGTTATTACCGCAGCGGATGCAAGAAAATATACCATCACAGAAGCGGGAAAAGAACTTGATTTATCCAAACTGGATATTGATGAACTCCGATCTCAATTTAAAAGGTTGAAGAATAAGAATCTTGAAATTGCAAATCTTCGTAAATACATCGAAGAAAAGCTTCAGAAAATGCTGCGACGCAACATAACCCGTACAAAATTTGCGGAGCGTTTTAGAAACATCATTGACGAGTACAACGCTGGTGGCTCTCAAAACGATGATTTTTATGAGAAACTTCTGAAATTGATGGAAGAACTTCGTACCGAAGAAGAACGTCATATTAAGGAAGAATTGTCGGAGGCTGAATTGGAGTTGTTTGACCTTCTTAGAAAAGAGCAGCTTACTGCCGATGAAGAAAAACATGTGAAGTTGGCAGCAAAAGAGCTCTACAACACACTTACAGAAAAACGCAATGAGTTGTTCATTGTGGGATGGCAAAACGATCCGCAGCCAAAGGAGCGAGTAAAAGGTGAGATTGTCTATATCCTAAATAAGTTCTTGCCGGAAAGCTATGACAGAGAAGTTTTCTTGAGAAAGAGTACGCTTGTATTTGACCATATTGTGGATCAGGCAATGACTGGTTATAACTGGGTAGCATAGCATAAAAATTATATAAAACGGCTTCGTCTCAATTTGGGACGAAGTCATTTTTCTGCAACGATACAATATTTCTTAGGACCAAGTTGGTCTGAAGTTACCATACAGCTTTCCGACAACTCGTCGGGAATAAAAATAACTTCTCGCCAAATTGGCGAGAGGTACGGTTCCTGCTCTTTGACTTGTTCCCGATTTGGGAACAGGTTCGATCGTGAGAACTCTTAATTTCACTTGTACCCAAGTTGGGCACAAGTTCAAATATGGGAAAAGAGTATTTCGACTTGTGGACGAATTGGACACAGGAGGCATAGCGGAATTATTTGGAATTTGTGTTCCCAGAGAAGAATATCCGTTATATCGCTGTTACAGAAAATGAGGATACCGAAAAAGGTCTCAGTGATTTCGTTCCTTTCAAAAATCTGTTCAATGAATGGTTTGCCAAGGACACCAGCCGTAAAGTAAAGGCTGCGCTTCGTGCAAAGCACGCTGCCGGTCAACGCATCTGTACTTACGCACCTTTGGGCTACAAGAAGCATCCTGAAATCAAAAATGCTATTGTGGTGGATGAGGAAACCAAATGGATCGTTGAGAAAATCTTTGAACTTGCTTATCATGGTTCCGGTGCTGCAAGTATTGCCCATAGGCTTATTGAAGAAAAGGTTCTCACATCCGGTTGGCTCAACTACACCCGATACGGAACATTTGCTCACATCTACGCAGATGCCCCAGAGGAAAAACAGTACGATTGGTCAATCGGTCAGGTAAAGGAAATTCTGAAAGATGAAACCTATATCGGCAACAGCATCCACAACAAGCAGACCAACATTTCTTACAAGAACAAAAAGAAAATCCGCAAGCCAAAGGAAGAATGGTTTCGTATCGAGAATACACATGAACCTATCATTTCCAAAGACGTTTTCTATCATGTGCAGGAGCAGATTGCTTCCCGCAGAAGAAAGCAGAAAGATGGCACTACCAAGATTTTCTCCGGTCTTATAAAATGCGCTGACTGTGGCTGGTCTCTTGCCTATGGTGAGAATCGTCAGAATAAAACGCCGTATGGTCATTACCATTGCAGTAATTACGGACAAGGCACCGGTAAATGCTCCATGCACTATATCCGCTACGATACGCTTTACACCTATGTATTGCTCCGAGTTCAGTATTGGACAAAAGCTGTCCGAGAGGATGAAGAAAAGCTCTTAGAGAGCATCCTGAAGGCTGGAGACAAGGAAAGAGCCGCTGCCATGAAGAAACACACAGCGGAGCTTACAAAAGCTGAGAAGCGCAAGACAGAGGTTGATAGGCTGTTTGCCAAAATGTATGAGGACAGAGTTTCCGAACGCATTACCGAGTACAACTTCAATATGCTGTCTCAGAAATACCAGATGGAGCAGCTTGAACTGGATGAAAAAATCCAGAAACTCAAAGCGGCCTTATCAGAAAGCAAACAATCCGTGGAAGATGCAAGGAAATGGATTGAGATTGTCAAACAGTATTCTGAGCCTACGGAACTGACCGCAGAACTGCTGAATAACATGATTGATAGAATCGTAGTCCATGAAGCAGTCAAATACAATAACGGCTTTCGTGAACAAAAGATAGAGATTTATTACCGTTTTGTCGGTAAAATTGATTGATACAAAAATCTGAGTGTCAGCAGATTCTGGCACTCAGATAAAACAATATCTTTAACTAAGGGAAAACGGAAGCAATATGCCTGATATCGGTATGCTGGTCGAGATGGCTGATTTTTTTGATGTGAGCATACCTGAAATCGTTAGCGGAGAAAGGAAAAGCGAGAATATGAATAAAGAAACGAGAGATACTGCTGTAGCCATGGCAGAGTACGGTCGAAATGCCGTAAAGAAAGGAAAGCAAAAAGCAATTGGTATTCTGATGTCGGCATTCGGCATATTCATCATTGTGTCGGCGTTGTCAATATTTCCAAGTGATAGCAGTTGGGGAAGCATTTACTCGGTTTTGGGAAGTATTTTTCTGGTTGCCGGCATATATCTCATTATCAGGCCGGTGGTGGCTAAACGAGGCTTGCGCATACTGACGGTCCTCGGATGCGTTTGCCTGTTATTTGGAGCTTTTGCGCTATCCGATTATATTGCGGTTAAGCAGTTCAGCCAGGTGCCAAGGTTCCGGTATGCGACAAGTTATGATTCACGGTATCCTGATCAATTAGTTCATAAAACCATATTTTTTACAGCGGTTCAGAAAAATCCCGGAACAGAGAATGAGAAAGTCTTTATTGTAAAATAAGTTTTTATGAGGTAATGCGGATTCCAGTGCAGTTATACCTTAAATAATATCTTTTTTACTACTAACTATTCGTTAAACTTGTGTTTAACGAATAGTTTGGTGTATAGTATAGATGTATAAAAAGAGATCTTGGAGGGACTTCCCTATGGGCGAAAATTATGCCGGGAGCCAATATATAGCATATACTACGAAAATCAGAGCTGTTTTAAAGGAACTGCCGGGCTTTGCGGGAGATTTTTTCCGCGGCATAGAAAACGATACACTGGTGCGTACAAGATACGCCTATGCGGTGGATATGCGGACATTCTTCAAATATCTGGTGCTGCAGCCGGAGTTTTCAGATAAGGCCATTACCGAGCTCACCCTTGCCGACCTTGACCGTGTCACGACTTCTACTGTTGAGGATTTCTTGAGCTATGTTTCATATTATACTGATGACGGCGACCACGAGCAGATAAATGGTGAGCGTGCCAAGGCGCGAAAGCTTTCCACCCTTCGTGCCTTCTATAAGTATTTTTATCGGAAGGAACGGATAAAGAACAATCCCCCTTCCCTCGTCGACCAGCCTTCCATACATGATAAGTCCATAATACGCCTTGAACCTGACGAGGTTGCGCGGCTGCTGGACGCAGTACAGTCGGGCGAAGGGCTGACTGAAAAGGAAAAGCAGTACCATAAGCGCACGCAGGCCCGAGATCTGGCCATACTTACGCTGTTTTTAGGTACAGGCATACGAATCAGCGAGCTGGTCGGCATCAATATGGAAGATATCAATTTCTCGGCCAACGAGTTTTCCGTTACACGCAAGGGCGGCAATCAGGACATATTGGTGTTCGGCGACGAGGCTCGCTCTGCCCTGCTCAACTACATGCTGGAGCGTGAGCAGGTTGACGCCTGCCCAGGCCATGAGGACGCGCTGTTTCTCTCGCTGCAAAAGAAGCGAATAACCGTTCGCGCCGTGGAAAATCTGGTGCACAAGTACGCCGTCATAGTAACGCCACAAAAGAAAATATCCCCTCACAAGCTCAGGAGCACCTACGGCACAAACCTTTACCGCGAAACCGGGGATATATATCTTGTGGCCGACGTATTAGGCCATAAGGATGTGAACACCACCAGAAAGCACTACGCTGCGGTATCTCAGGATAACCGCCGCCTCGCAGCAAAGGTGGTAAAGCTCAGGGACGATTAACGCTTCTTTCTTACGCCCTTGAGGCCCTGTATCTTTTGCTGTGCGTCCTCTATTTCAGCGGCGCGGAGCTTCTGTTCCCATTCTGCCATGAGCTTAGGGTCTATATCCAGTGGAGCAACGTTGTGCGGGTCAAAGGAATATTCATCATCGTCGTCAAACAGATCGTCGTCAAAGGGCAGTTCCATTATCTCGTCAAGGGTCGATATGCTGTCCGTGAGCTCAATCTGAAAATCCTCATAGTCCTTGCCGCTATCTATGCACTTGCAGCAGTTGTCGCATATCTTGGTGGGATCCAGGTCGCAGTAGTCAAGTTCTGTACCCCGTTCTTTTTCGTCCTGCATAAAACCTCCGCTTTATTCTACGCTGAATGCTGCACAGAACGTTTGTTTGTTGCAAACATTTGTGCGCCATGCTATAATTTAGAAAAATATTGTGTAATGCCAAAAAGCATTGCCTTATATCGATATTATACCACGTTCATACGGTTTAATGGAGGAATATTATAAAATGAAGGAACTTACCCGCCAGCAGCAGGCAGTATATGACTTTGTAAAGAGCTATATCGAAAAAAAGTCCTATCCTCCTACAATACGCGAAATAGGCGCGGCGGTGGGTCTGAGCTCAACCTCTACCGTCCATTCACACGTCAAGACGCTTATAGATAAGGGATATCTCATTTCCAGCCCATCAACCCAGAGGACTATCGCCTTGGCCATGCCCGAGAATAAACAGCGCCACGTCATGGACGTACCATGCGTGGGCACGGTTGCCGCAGGCACACCCATACTTGCCTTTGATGACGTGACCGAAAGTCTGCCTCTCCCCACCTCTCTGCTTCATGGGGCGAAGAAGGGCGAAGCTTTCATACTTGAAGTAAAGGGCGAGAGCATGATAGAGGCCGGCATAAACAGCGGCGACATGATAGTTGTAAACAGCGGCCTTGGCGCGGAAAACGGAGATATAGTAGTTGCACGTGTATGTGGCGATACCGCCACGGTAAAGCGCATATTCTATGAGAATCCAAAGATAAGGCTCCAGCCGGAAAACTCAGGCATGGAGCCCATATATGCGGATTATGATAATGTTGAGGTATTAGGCAGGGTAGTTGCTCTTCTCAGGCGCTACTAAGGTTTATTATATGCGTACCTCGCCGTTTTTGATAAGATCGTCCAATGCCAGCATAACGCCTATACGTCCGTGGGCGTGGGTCAGACCGCCCTGCACATAGGCCGTATAAGGCTCCACTATTGGCGCGTCAGCGCTGAGCTCGATAGATGATCCCTGCACGAAGGCGCCTGCCGCCATTATTACCTGGCTGGTATAGCCGGGCATATCCCACGGTTCCGGCTGGACAAAGCTGTCCACTGGAGCCGCTTTTTGTATGCTGCGGCAGAAGGAAATCAGCGCATCTGCGGTGTTAAAGCGCAGAGACTGGACTATATCGGAACGCACTGCATCGCTCTTTGGCATGCTTATCATGCCTACGCTCTCGAACACCTTGGCGAATAGCACGGCGTTTTTCAGCGCCTGTGCCGTCACGTGGGGCGACAGGAATATACCCTGGAAGAACGGTGCGTAGCTGCCGTAATAGGAGCCCACTTCCCTGCCCATTCCGGGCACTGTCAACCGCATCTCGATGCGTTTCAAGGCCTTCTTTGAACCTGCTATATAGCCGCCGGTAGGTGCTATGCCGCTGCCGATGTTCTTTATAAGAGAGCCTATCATTACATCAGCGCCGTAATAGGCCGGCTCATGGGGTCGAGTAAACTCACCGTAGCAGTTGTCCACTACGACAAACGCATTTGGGGCAAGCTTTTTCGCCATATCGAACACCGGCGCCATCTCTTCCGGCGTCAGCGCGTTGCGCCAGGAGTAGCCGCGGGAACGCTGGAAGTATATCACCTTTTCGCTGCCGGTAATGGCTGCTTTCGCGGCATCAATATCTATATGTCCGTCGGCGGTCAGATCCACCTGACGGTATATGACGCCCATGCGCTTTAATGAACAGTATTCATCGCCGCTTATGCCTATGGCCTTCTCCAGCGTGTCGTATGGCTTGCCCGTAAGGGAAAGCATTACGTCCCCGGGCTCCAGCAGGCCTGACAGCGCCGTGAATATCGCCTGTGTACCAGAGGATATCTGTGGGCGAACCAGCGCGTCCTCCGCCTCCAGAGCACAGGCAAATACCGCGCCAAGCGCCTCGCGGCCTATGTCGTCATAGCCGTAGCCGCTGGTGGGCGCAAAGTGCCTCAGCGCTATACAGTTGTCCTGAAATGCCTTGAGCACCCTCGCCTGTGTGTATGCCTCATTCGCCTCTATGCCTTCATAGATATTTCCGAGAGAATTTTCGCAGGATTTTACAAAATCATAGGTTTTCTGCGATATTCCGAGCAGTTTAAGTTCCGGATTCATTTATTCTTCCCTTTGCTCCTGATTGTTTATTGTTATTCTGGTGTTGGGAGTAACGGTTGATATGGCGTGCTTGTATATCATCATCTGCTCATTTCCGACTTCTGCCGTCACGACAAAGCTGTCGTAACCTGTTATTATGGCGTTCTTTATCTGGTATCCGTTTGTGACGTGGATAGTCACGGGCACCTTTGCCTTGCGCGCGCTGTTCAAAAATGCGTCCTGCAAATTCATTGGCTTATTCATCTATCACATCCCCCGTGTACATATGCGGCAAACCTCCTCGCCCAGAGCCTCTGCGCTTTCAAAGGTGCTTACGTCCAGCCATGTTATTCGCCTGTCGCGCCTGAACCAGGTAAGCTGGCGCTTGGCAAAGCGGCGTGTCTCCTGCTTTATGGCTTCTATACCTTCAGATAGTGTGTATTCACCATCGAATACCCTAAAAAGCTGCTTATACCCAAGGCCCTGAAGTGCGGGTAGGCTTCGGTCGTAATTCCTGTCGTATATCGCCCGCGCCTCTTCCACAAGGCCCTGCTCCAGCATAATATCCACCCGCCTGTTTATGCGGTCGTACAGCATTGCCCTCGGCATCGTCAGGCCTATCATAACTGGATTATACGGTATCTCCGCACCTGCCTTGTTTGAAAAGTCTCCGCCATGGGCATCTATTGGCTTTCCAGTCAGTCTCAGCACCTCAAGTGCGCGTATTATGCGCTTTGTATCATTTGGGTGCAGCCGGGCAGCCGATTCCGGGTCTTCTTCCTGCAGCATGGCGTGGAGCGTACCCCTTCCCTGCCTTTCTTCTATTTCTGATAGCTCGGACCTAAGTTTTTCATCTGACTGTACCTCTGTAAAGTTCAGCGGGAATACCAGGGAATTAATGTAAAGTCCCGTTCCGCCGACTACGATAGGCTGTTTTCCTCTACCTGCTATGTCCTCTATTGCCTCCCCTGCCATCTTGCGGAATTCCGCTACACTGAACTTGGGGGAGTTTATGTCTATGGCGTCCATCAGGTGATGGGGTATTCCCTGTCGTTCTTGCATGGTAGGCTTGGCTGAGCCTATGTCCATGCCCTTATATACCTGTATGGAGTCTGCCGAAACTATCTCGCCGTTGAGCTTGGTTGCCGCATATATCGAAGCGGCGGTCTTGCCGCTTGCCGTCGGGCCTACGATGAGTATAAGCTTAAGCTCTTTCATATCACTGTACCCGCTTGAATAGCTTTTCAAACTCGGCCTTTGTCATGCGCACCATTATAGGGCGGCCATGGGGGCAGGTCATGGGAACCCCGTCGCCTTCGAATTCCTTCAAAAGCGCCTCTATCTCCTCCTTGGAAAGCAGCGCTCCCGCCTTTATGGCATGCTTGCAGGAATACTGTATAAGTGCGCTGCGCTTCAAGTCTTTTGTGCTGAGCCTGTTTTTTGCCTCAAGCCTGCCGATCGCTTCGTGGAGGAAGTTTGCCGTCTCGGGCGCATTAAGTATGGCGGGCACGGCGCGTACGCTTACCGTCAGCGCACCAAATTCCTCTATTTCAAAACCCAGCTCCTCAAACAGAGGCAGATTATCCATCAGCGTCTGGTATTCCTCGGGCATGAGCTTCTCTATTACCGGCATGAGCAGCATCTGTGAATCCGGCTCTAAGGGCTTATTCATTATGCGCTCATAAAGCCTGCGCTCGTGGGCTGCGTGCTGATCGATAAAGAATACGCTCTCGCCCTGCTGAACTATCCAATAGCAGCTGAAAAGCTGGCCTATGATGTCGTAATGCGACTGGCCGAATTCAGCCTGCTGAGGCTTTTCTTTTAATAGAGTTTCAGGCTCTGCTGACGGCACGGGCACATCAGACTGAGTTGTTTCGGGGAGCATGCGCTCCTTCTTTGCGATATCTTCGGCAGCTGAAACAGGCTGTACCTCAGGCTTTGTTTCAGCCCTCGTATTCTTCGGCCCCACGACCGATTCTCCATAGCGCTGACGAAGCAGCTCCGTGGCGGATGCCGAATCGTATTTGAACCCCATACCGGAGCGTATGCTTGCAGTTGGCACTGCGCCGGGCTCCTTTAGTTTTAGCGGCGATTTGTCCGCCGGTTTGAAAAGCTCGCTGTATGAAAGCTGTTTATCAGGCTTTTTGCTATCGGTCGGTTGTACGATTTCCTGCCGAACAGCCGCATTCAGGGCATTTATAGAGCCGAATGCCGTTTTTTTCGTAATAATGTCTTCCCGGCGTATAGTGGGAGCCACGGGATCCCCAAGGGCCATGCGCGTAGCTATGGTAGCCGCCCTTACAGCCCCCTGTTCGTCTTTGAAGCGCACCTCCATCTTGTTTGGGTGTACGTTTACGTCCACGTCCTCGTAATTCACGCCTATGTCCAGCACGTAAAACGGAAACTTGCCCACCATGATACGGGTATCGAAGGCCCGCTGTACGCCGTAGGAGATCTGCTGAGAACGCACATAGCGGGAGTTTATATACAGCGACTGCTGCTGCCGGTTTGGGCGGGATATGCTCTCGGTGCCTACATATCCGGTTATCCTGAACCTGCCATCGTCGTAGTCTACTTCTTTAATATGCGGCAGAACCTCTCCGCCGTATATGCAGAATATTGCAGAACGCAGCTGCCCGTCACCGGGGCTGTGGTATATTACCTTGCCGTTGTTCAATAGCTTTATTGATACGCCCGGATTGCCCATAATGGCGCGGGCGGCGTAATCGGATATGGCTGAGCCTTCCGCACGCTGGGATTTCAGGAACTTAAGCCGCGCGGGAACATTATAAAATACATTGCGGACTTCGATGGCAGTACCTTCGGCACAGCCGCACTCGGCGCATTCCTTTATATCTCCGCCCTCAATATGAATTTCGGTGCCGGATTCCGAATCTTTAGTGCGTGTGCGCATGGTAAGCTGGGATACCGCGGCTATGGAAGATAGCGCTTCGCCGCGAAAGCCCAGCGTGGATATATGGCCCAGATCGTCAGCTGAGGATATTTTGCTGGTAGCGTGGCGCAGGAATGCCGTAGGCACGTCTTCAGCCAGAATGCCGGAGCCATTGTCGGTTATTTTTATATAATCTATTCCACCGCCGTTGATCTCGATGGTAATGGCGGTACTGCCTGCGTCTATGGAGTTTTCCACCAGCTCCTTAACTATGGAAGCCGGCCTTTCCACTACCTCGCCTGCTGCTATCTGGTTTGCGGTGTGCTTCGAGAGCACCTGTATTCTCTTTGCTGTCTGCATTATTTGCAATGCTTCTCCTTATGCTACCTAAGCTTCGCGCGAAGGTGCAGGTCGTATATCATGTTCAGCGCCTCCATGGGCGTGATGCTGTTTACGTCCACGTTTCTCAACTCCTGCATTATGTCGTCGGGCGACGCGGGGCCGAACAGCGTTATCTGTTGGGGTGCGCCGGCGTTGGCCTTGTCCAGAATGCTGTCGTGATCGATATTTATATCAGAGGCTTCCAGCTCGTGCAGTATATCCTTGGCTCTCTTTATCACTTCCTGAGGCAGTCCCGCAAGCCTCGCCACCTGTATGCCGAAGCTCTTGTCTGCGCCGCCGCGGACTATCTTGCGCAGGAAGATTATGTCGTCTCCGACTTCCTTTACGGATATCCTGTAGTTCTTTATGCCCTGCAGCTTGCCCTCAAGCTCCGTAAGCTCGTGGTAGTGGGTCGCGAACAGCGTCTTCGCGCCGCACCGTTCCTTGTCGGCGATGTACTCAAGCACCGCCCATGCTATGCTGAGGCCGTCGAAGGTGCTGGTGCCGCGGCCTATCTCGTCGATTATGAGCAGGCTGTTTGGGGTGGCATTATTAAGAATGTTGCTCATCTCGCTCATCTCCACCATGAAGGTGCTCTGGCCGGAGGCGAGACTGTCGGACGCGCCAACACGGGTAAATATTTTGTCCGTAATGGTTATGCTCGCGGCGGAGGCGGGAACAAAGCTGCCTATGTGGGCCATGAGTACGATGAGCGCCACCTGCCGCATGTATGTGCTCTTACCAGCCATATTGGGGCCGGTAAGTATTATCAGCCTGTCGTCCCTTGCGTTCATCATGGTGTTGTTGGGCACAAAGCCCTCCTTCACGTTTTTTTCCACAACAGGGTGACGGCCGTCCGTTATCTCTATCTTGCCGCTTGTAAGTATCTTTGGCCTGCAATAGTTGTTTTCGAAGGCCACCTGGGCCATGGAGCAATATACGTCCAGCGACGCGATGAGCGCAGCATCGTTCTGAAGCCGCTCTATGCAGCCGAGGAGCATTGAGCGCAGCTCGGAGAAAAGCCGGTATTCGAGAGAGACGCAGTTCTCCTCCGCGCCGAGTATCGTGTTTTCCAGCTCCTTGAGCTCGTCGGTTATGTACCTTTCGCAATTTGCGAGTGTCTGTTTGCGCTGATAGTTGTAAGGCACGAGGTGCTGATACGCCTTCGTGACCTCGATATAATAGCCGAAGACCTTGTTGTAGCTTATGCGAAGGTTCTTTATGCCTGTCTTCTCCCTCTCCTCCGCCTCCATGCGGGCAAGCCACGTTTTGCCGTTTTTCGCGGCGTCACGGTATTTGTCCAGCTCCTCGTTGTAGCCGTCGCGGATTATGCCGCCGTCTTTTACGCTCAGGGGCGGATTGTCTATTATGGCGGAGGTGAGCAGGGCGCATATGTCGTCCATCGGGTCCAGAGCGCCGTGTATGCGCTGGAATTCGTTGGCCTTGAGCCCTTGGAGCGTAGTTATGACTCCGGGCAGCTTTTCCAATGAATGCCGGAGGCAATCGCAGTCCCGTGCGTGTACCGTGGAATAGGCTATGCGGCTGCAAAGACGCTCTATGTCGTATATGGCGTCGAGAGCCGTCATGAGCTCCTGCCGCTGTATAGGCTTTGACAAAAGCTCGTCTACGGCGTTGAGCCTTGCGTCTATATCGCCGGGATCCTGCAGCGGCTGGTCTATCCATGTGCGAAGCAGCCTTCCGCCCATGGCGGTGCCGGTCTTGTCCAATAGATACAGAAGCGTGTTCTTCTTGCTGCCGTCAGCCCTCAGCGGCTGTGTAAGCTCAAGATTGCGCCGGGAGTTTGCATCTATGTGCATGTACTTTGTGCGCTGCATCACCCGTATGCGCTTAATATGGCACAAGGAGTTCTTCTGTGTATCCTCAAGGTATGCGATCAGCGCCCCCGCGGCGGATATGGCACAGGGCATATCGTCACAGCCGAAGCCGGACAGTGTAGATACCCCAAAGTGGTTAAGAAGCCGCTGCTTTGCGCCTGTATACTCGTATGCCCAGTTGCCGTAGCACTGGGTGTAGTACTCCGACTGAAGCTTGCGTGTGAGCAGCTCGTTGAGGAATATTGCGTCGTTTGCCACTATTTCGGTAGGCTGTATGCGGCACAGCTCGTCCATAAGCTCGGCTGTATACTTTTCCCCGCTGTATTCGTATACGTAAAATGCTCCCGTAGAAACGTCGCAGTAAGCGAGGCCGAGATCGCTGTCGCGGAGAAAGACGGATACGATATAATTGTTCTTCCGCTCGGACAGCATACTTTCCTCTATGACCGTTCCGGGAGTCATCACTCTTATGACCTCCCTCTCCACAAGGCCCTTGGATTCCTTGGGATCAGTCATCTGCTCGCAGATAGCTACTTTATAACCCTTTTCAATAAGCTTGCTGGCATATATCTCTACCGCATGGTAGGGCACGCCGCACATGGGTGCGCGTTCCTCAAGGCCGCAGTCGCGCCCGGTGAGAACTATTTCAAGCTCACGGGAGGCCAGAAGAGCGTCCTCAAAAAACATCTCGTAAAAGTCGCCAAGACGGTAAAAGAGTATACAGTCCTTGTATTTCTCCTTTACCTCCATATACTGGCGCATCATTGGGGTAAGCTCTGCGGGCATATATGCTTTGCTCCTGAGAAATTCTCGCTAAATTTAAACGGTATCAGTGTACGCAGCCGGAACAGCCGGAGCAGTTTCCAGAGCAGCCGGAACTGCTGTTTTCCTCGGTGTTCATACCTATATAGGCGCCGACAGTCCTGTTGACTTCGTTCATAAGGTTGGCGAAACAGTGCTGCGCCTCCATCATCTCTTCAAATACGGGGTTTTCCACAAGCTCCGTCTGTATATCGTCTATCTCCTTGGCGATGGCGGATACCTCGATGCCCTCTGAATCCGCGTTTTCCAGCATGGAAACCATCTTGTCCTGCTTTTGGGTGTATTGCTTCATAAGCTCGTTTACGTGCTTATCGGCGTTCATGGCGGCCTTTGCTGCCTGGAGCCTGCGGAACTCATCGGAGTTTGAAAGAGCCATGCCCAGTTCTGTTGCTTTTTCGATTATCATTGAATATGCCTTTCCGCCTTAAACAAGTTCGCCTATGAGGGAGTTGTTCTGGCTGCCGGTTATTTTTACGTTTCTCATGCTGCCCACAAGACTATCATCCCCAGGGAAGTACACCATCTTGAAGTTGCTCAATTTGCCGTAGGCCATGGGCTCTGATCTGTGGTCGCATCCCTCGACCAGTACCTCGCCGTAAGTGCCTATATATTTCATGTTGCCATTGCGGAGCACCTTGCTCTGGACTTCGTTTAGTCTTTCCAGCCTGTCATGCTTTACCTCGTCGGGTATCTGATCGGGCATTGTGGCAGCTGCGGTGCCTTTACGGGGAGAATACATGAAAGTATACGCCGCAGAGTAGCCAACCTGCTCCACGAGGCTCAACGTTTCTTTAAAGTCCGCTTCCGTTTCGCCTGGGAAGCCAACTATTATATCCGTGGTCAGTTCTATCTCCGGCACCTTTTTCCTGAGCTGCTGTACTTCTTCTATATATTTTTCCCTCGTATAGCAGCGGTTCATGAGCTTGAGTATCCTGCTGCTGCCGGACTGGACCGGAAGATGTATGTGCTTGCACACCCTTGGCAATTCCGCCATAGCGTCTATAAGCCCTGACGAAAGGTCCTTTGGGTGGGAGGTCATGAAGCGTATCCTCTTAAGCTCGGGAACCTGATCGTGTACCATGCGCAAAAGCGCCGGAAAGTCAGTAGTCTCGCCATCCCCCTTGTAGGAATTGACATTCTGGCCAAGGAGCGTCACTTCCTTAAATCCGGCCAAAGCAAGGCCCTTTACCTCGTTCACTATATCCGCAGAGTTTCTGGAGCGCTCACGTCCTCTTACATACGGCACTATGCAGTAAGAGCAAAAGTTGTTGCAGCCGTAGGTTATATTGGTGAAGGTGGAAAATGTGCTGTTCCTGCAAACCGGCAGCCCCTCCGCTATCTCGCCGTCCATGTCGCGAACCTGCAACGTGCGCTCGCCGTGATATGCTTCCTCAAATAACAACGGGAACCGATGCAGTTCATTAGTGCCAAAGACTATATCCACAAATGGAAAGCGCTTGAAGAGCTTCCTGCCGGCGTCCTTTTGCTGCATCATGCAGCCGCATACGCCTATCATGAGCTGCGGATTCTCGTCCTTGCGCTTTTTCAGCGCGCCTATGTTGCCGTATACCCTCTGCTCAGCGTGCTCGCGAATGCAGCAGGTATTGAATATTATAAAGTCGGCCTTGGACTTGTCCTCAGCTTTGGCGTAACCCATTTCCTCCATCATGCCGGCTATTTTTTCCGAGTCGTGCTCGTTCATTTGGCAGCCGTAGGATTCTATATGGTAAGTAAGGCCGAGGTCATAAACTTCGTCTTTTACTCGCTTTGCCGCGGCCTTGGAAGCTGCTATCTCTGCCGGAGAAACAAATACTGGTTCTTTCATCAAAATACCTCTACATAACAAATCACATTAATTATATCTTTTTTAGGGTGTCAGTTCAAGCATATAACCCCTATCGGAACCTCAAAACAGATCATATATGGGTACTTTTATGGGCTTTGCCACAATATACATTATTTTTTAAAAAATATAGTTGACATTTACCGCAAAATAAAGTATCATAATCAACGTCGTCGCGGTGCGAATTGAATCGGGGTGTAGCGCAGTTTGGTAGCGCATCTGGTTTGGGACCAGAGGGCCGCAGGTTCAAATCCTGTCACCCCGACCACTTGAATAACGGCCCCTTGGTCAAGCGGTTAAGACACCACCCTTTCACGGTGGTAACGGGAGTTCGATTCTCCCAGGGGTCACCATTAATAAGGGCCTTTAGCTCAGTTGGTCAGAGCGGTCGGCTCATAACCGATTGGTCCGGGGTTCGAGTCCCTGAAGGCCCACCAACTTTTTTTAAATTTAAATAATATGGTCCGGTAGTTCAGTTGGTTAGAATGCCAGCCTGTCACGCTGGAGGTCAGGGGTTCGAGCCCCCTTCGGATCGCCATTTTTTCCCAGCTGGTGTAGCTCAATGGCAGAGCAACTGATTTGTAATCAGTAGGTTGTAGGTTCGACTCCTATCACCAGCTCCACCATAACACCTTATATTTTATCCTGGATGGGTTCCCGAGTGGCCAAAGGGAGCAGACTGTAAATCTGCCGTCGCAGACTTCGGTGGTTCGAATCCACCCCCATCCACCACTTTATGCGGGAATGGCGGAATTGGCAGACGCGCACGGTTCAGGTCCGTGTGCTGGTGACAGCATGCAGGTTCAAGTCCTGTTTCCCGCACCAGATAATGATAATCCGAACCCGGTTCCAATCGGGGACGGCTTCGGATTTTTAGTATATCTTGAGTGCTAAAGCAAAAGCGGCGGTATCGCGAGTGATACCGCCGCTTTTGTCATACGCTCCTTTCCTTTTCTGTTTCCTTTGCCCTCTGCGCTTTCCATTCTTCAAATTCTTTCTGCCCCTCCGGGCTTTCAAAGAATTTTTGGATTTCGGGAAGTAAGCACCGGGCAAGGGCTTCTATTTCATGCTGGGGGATATTTGTATCCGGTTGCTTTTTTGCCATATATCGCCTTTCTCTGTATTCAGTTGTCAAGGTACAATACCGCTGTGCGGCGTGAAATGTTTTCTGCCATCAATCACCGTTCCCTTGTGTGCCGCTGTTGGTGTTTCAGTTCTGCCAGTACCTCCGGTGGGATACGGTCAACCAGCCGCTGAATGTCGTGCAGCTCGCTTTCCAGCTTTGCCCGTTCCATCGTATCTTTCATCTTGCCTTTTTCGCTGGCTTTGGCT
>OLSK01000068.1_pt1 | contig 96555 bp, 75 predicted proteins | sample 1672781 | NCBI WGS metagenome assembly OLSK01 (sample SAMEA3136723, study PRJEB25190) | human gut metagenome | biome: human gut; feature: human-associated habitat; material: faeces | place: Austria | collected 2013 | reverse complement strand
GTTTCCGTCTTTTCTTCACGTCTCGCGGACGGCTTGGTTACGGAAGAAACCGCCCATCTCATCATTTCAAATTTTACCTTATCAGCGCCAACCTGAATGATGAAGGAATCTTCTTTCGTCTTAACAATTTTACCGCAGATACCGCCGATGGTTATGATTTCATCTCCTACAGTCAAAGCCTTTCTCATATCCTGAATCTGCTTATCTTTTTTCTTTTGCGGTCTGATCATCAGGAAATACATTACGACGATCAAAAGAATCAAAGGAATTAAATTTGCTAATGCTGCTGGCATGATTGAATGCTCCTCTCGTATACTATGCTTTCGTTTCCATAAAAATGGTGCCGGCGATGGGGGTCGAACCCATACGGTGTCGCCACCACAGGATTTTGAGTCCTGCACGTCTGCCAATTCCATCACGCCGGCTAAATTCTGTTATCCCGTTTCTCTAGGTAACAGAACAATCATATCACAGATAATCCAAAAATACAAACACTTTTTTTAATTATTTTCATTATTTTCATTTTTATTCTCAGTTTTGTCAGCCGCCGTGTCTTTTTCCGGCTCAATCACCTTGTACCAACGCCAAGTTTGACAGTTTTTATAAATATCTTGGAACATCGGTAGCTGATCTGCCTCAAAATTAGTAAGCCCTATCAAACCGATGTATTTATAGCACAGCGGCTCATAAGGAAGTTCCCCCGCGAGCTGTGCTTTGATCTCCCGGTAGATTTCCCGATACTCCTCCTCGGTATGCAGCCGTTCCAGCTCGTTGACCTGTTTTAAAAGCATGTAATTTGTGTATTTCCAAGGATTTTTCCCGTTAAAAAATTCTCGCAGATCATAGTTTTCTTCCATGCTGTATCCGGTCAAAAGAATATCAAAGTCCCCTTTTTTGATCGCGGCCTGATATTCTTTCGCGCCGAGCGCCCGGATTTCCGCTTGGAAACCCAGGTTTTCGAGAGCTGTCGCGATCAGGCGCGCCGCCGCGGTTCTGGTTGCGTTCTTTTTGTTGACCAGAATTCTTACTTCAAGATCCGGCATTCCGTATTTTTCCAGTTGTCCGTCGTGATTGCTGTCGATGTAGCCCGCGGCCTGCAGGATCTCCGCCGCTTGTTCATAATCATAGGTATAAGCGCTTCCGTCATCTAGAACGCCCAGGTAATTCGGATACCAAAGGGTATCGGTCAATACACCGTCCTCCATATAGGCGTTTGCGAGAATTTTTTGACGGTCAATGCCCTTCGCGAAGGCCTGTCTGATTGTTTTATCCCTGCAAATTCCGCTGCGGGTATTATAGACCAACAGTTCCAGTTGATTGGAAACCACATTATACATTTGATAATCTTTGTCTGACACGATGGATTTGCGGCTTGCAGAGCTGTCCAAATAGCAGGTAACAGCTTCGATTTCCATCAGATTCTCGGACAGATCACAATCCGGAACGATATTCACATAAATCTTGTTTTCGGCTCGCGTTCCAAAATAGTTCTGATTTGGATTCAGTCGCAGATACTTCAGGTAATTGTAGGATTTGTACTGATATGCTCCGGTTCCGATCGGCTTAAAGTCCTCTTTCGCCCGCGCGAATTGCGCCGCGCTCGCGTACTGATTGCTCGGTACGATCGGAAATGTCAGATCATCCAGCGAGCAGTTGTAATTGTTGTTGAAATAAATGCGGCATTGATATGTGTCCGTCACGTTGACAGACACGATTTTTCCTGCTTTATCATAGTAAGGGGAGGCGCTTCCTGCCGCCTTGATCGCGCTGACTGTAAAGCGGACATCCTCCGCCTTTAATTTTTTTCCGTTCTGAAAACTGATCTTCTTTTTGAGTTTCAGATCGATATAGGCGCGATCTGTATTGACGGTATAGCTGTCAACCAGCTCCGGAACCGCGCTGAGATTTTCGTCAAAGTCAAAGAGGCTGCTGTAAATCAGCTTGGAAAGATAGTACACGTCTGCGCTCTGCGAAATCAGAGGATTCAGCGTATCGATCCGCTCCGCGGCGAAATACAGCGTGTTCTGTTCCTCATATTTGACATCCGGATCGATGTTCAGCACTTCTTCTTTGTAGATTTCCACGCTCGAAAAAACAGCGCCCAAAGCAAGCAGCACCAAAACGCCGATGAGCCAGTACTTTTTAAAGAATTGCAGCAGTCGATTATCCTTCATCCGTTTTTCTCCCTCTGTTCCGATTTTGCGAGCAGCGTGTCAATCTGCGCGTACAGCCATGCCAAATCCCGCGAATTGTCGATGATGTAATCCGCGAGCTTTTCTTTTTGTTCCGTGGACATCTGATTCGCGATGCGTTTTTGGATATCCTCCTCCGCCAAGCCGTCCCGCGCGGCAATGCGCCGCAGCCGCGTTTCCGTCCGGCAGACAACCAGCCAGGTTTCATCGGTATAGCGCTGCATCCCGCATTCAAACAGCAGCGGCGCGTCCAGCACCACCAAATCCTCCTGCTGCGCGCGGCAGTCCTGCAGGATCCGCAGAGTTTTTTCAATGACCCGGCGCGTGATGATCTGCTCCAGCGTTTTCTTTTTTGTTGCGTCCGCAAAAACAAGTCTTCCGACTTTTTTACGATCGAGGTTTCCGTCACGAAGAAAAACATCTTCGCCAAAGGCGGCTTTGATTTCCGCGAGGCAGGGACTGCCTGCTTCCGTCATCTGATGAGAAATCAGATCCGCGTCGATAATCTTACAGCCTTTTTGAGCAAGATATGCGGAAACCGTAGATTTCCCGGTGCCGATGCCGCCTGTGAGACCAATGATTTTCATATCCCGTCATCTCCTATTTTAAGTCGTACCAGTTTTCGCCCTCATTCAGTTCGCTGACCAGCTTCACCGAAAGCCGCATCGCCGATTCCATATTTCTGATCAACAGTTCCTCAATCTCCGCAAGTTCTTCTTTCGCGGCGTTAATTATCAATTCGTCGTGTACCTGCAGAATCAGCTTAGAGCGCGGATGCTTTGCTTTGAGTTCCCGATAGACCTTGCCCATCGCGAGCTTGATAATGTCCGCAGCGCTTCCCTGGATCGGTGTATTCATCGCCAAACGTTCTCCCGCTTGTCTAACCATATACGCAGACGCGTTAATTTCATGGATCGCGCGCTTGCGCCCCAAAATGGTCTCCGCGTAACCGGTTTCGCGGCAGCGCGCAATTTCTCCATCCATGTATTCCTTAACCTTCTGATGCTTTTTGAAATATTCGGCGATATACGATTCCGCCTCCTTGCGCGTGATGTGCAGGTTTTCACTAAGGCCGAAACCGCTCATGCCGTAAATAACACCGAAATTGACAGCCTTAGCCTTGCTGCGGTCGTTCGGTGTAACTTTGTCCATCGGAATGCCCAATACCTTCGCCGCCGTCATCTTATGGATGTCCTCCCCTAAACGAAAAGCCTCCAAAAGTCCCGGATCCTGTGATAAATGTGCCAAAATACGCAGTTCAATCTGCGAATAGTCCGCGCCGACCAGAATATGCTCCGCGTCCGAAGCGCTGAACGCCTTGCGCAGGCTGCGGCCGGTTTCCTGGCGAATCGGGATGTTCTGCAGATTCGGCTCGGTACAGCTGATCCTTCCCGTAGCGGTGACCGTCTGTTGGAAATGCGCGCGGATTTTACCGTCCTCACCGATCAGCGGCTTCATACCCTCGACATAGGTGGAATTGAGCTTTGTCAGATTACGATATTGCAGCACCGCCTCGACGATCGGATGCTGATCTCGGATTTTTTCCAAAATATCGGCGCTCGTGCTGTAACCGCGCTTTCCTTTTTTACCCGCCGGCAGTTTCAAAGTTTCAAAGAGCACATCACCGAGCTGATACGGGGACTTGATATTGAAACGACAACCCGCGTACGCGTATATTTCTTCCTCCAGCTTGTCAGCTTGTGCCTGCAGTTCCTGCCCGATTTTATCCAAAAATGCGTTGTCCGCGCGAATTCCTTCCGCTTCCATCCCGGCCAGCACTTCGATCAGCGGCAGCTCTGCCTCACAAAAGACCCGCTCCAGGTCTTCTTCCCGCATTTTTACTTCCTGCGCCGCGCGCAGCTTCGCAGCAATCTCTGAGGTGATAATCCCGTATTCAAGATTTTGCGTATCGGCTGTGCCGAACATATCCAGCTGACTGTTTTCGCCAAAATACTCCTCCGGACTTTTTAGCGCAAGGTGCAGCTGCTCAAACGCCAAACTCTTTAAGTCATAACGGTTTTTGGAAACATCCAGGACATAGGCGGCGATTGCTGTATCGAAGGAAACCTCAAAGTCCTGATACTCATAGCGCATCAGACTGTAAAGGTCATCCTTGATATCGTGTCCCCAAAGCCTTAGCTGCAGCGTGTTTAATTTACGCGCGCAAATCTCGGCGGGAATCGCGCGGCAGTCCAGATAATACACCACATCCCCGCTGCGCAGGAAGATTCCGTCCATCTGCGGCTTCCGCACATGGCTGCTGTCACCGAAGGTTTTGAGGAAAACTTCTTTTTGCCGCAGCGCGTCCAGTTCCGCGAGCTCCGCCTCGTTTCTCAGGCGAAGCTGTTTCACCTCGCCCGGTGCGAAGTCGAACGTCTCCTGTGGGATCTCTTTTTTAGACAGTTTCTTAAGAAAACTATTGAATTCCAGCTTTTGATACAGCGCGATCAGTTTGTCATAATCCGGCTCTCCTACGCGCATTTTTTCAAAGTCAAGTTCTATCGGCACGAAACGGTTAATCGTTGCCAGACGTTTGCTCAGGACCGCGAGCTGCGCGTTTTCCTCTACTTTTTTGCGCAGTGCGGGCTTCGTGATTTCGTCGGCACGCGCCAAAAGATTCTCTACGGAATCGAACTGCTTGAGCAAAGCGATTCCGGTCTTTTCTCCGATGCCCGGAATCCCGGGGATATTGTCAGAGCTGTCGCCCATCAATCCTTTGAGGTCGATGAACTGTGCCGGTGTCAAACCGTAGTGCTCGACCATCTTGTCATAATCGAACAAAGCGAACTCCGAGATTCCTTTTTTGGTGATGAGAATCTTTGTCTTGTCGGTCGCCAGCTGCAGCGCGTCCTTGTCTCCGGTAATGATCAGAGGCTCGATATCTGCCTCTTCGGCAAGCCGCGCCGCCGTTCCGATAATATCGTCGGCTTCGTAGCCTTCCAATTCCAACGTTTTGATGCGCATAGCGGTCAGCACTTCCTTGAGCAGCGGCATCTGCATGACAAGCTCCGGCGGCATCGGCTTGCGGCCTGCCTTATACGCGTCATATTCCAAATGGCGAAAGGTCGGTGCTTTTAAGTCAAAGGCTACCGTCAGATAAGCCGGTTCATAATCCCCGATGATCTTATTCAGCATGTTGATAAACCCGAAGATGCCCTGGGTATAAATTCCATCCTTGGTGATCATCGGTTTTTGCATCGCGTAATAGGCTCTGTTGATCAAACTGTTTCCGTCGATGATGACGATTCTCTCACTCATTTACAAACCTCTTTATCTCTATTTACAAAGAGGATTTGAAACTTCAAATCCTCTGCTATTCTACGTGATGCGGGACGCTCAATGTGAGACTTCCCACAGGATAAACAAAAATCCCAAATTACCGTCAAGGATATAATTGACGCCCTATCTTACGATAGGTGGGTGTCCTGTTGCCTGCTTCTGTCTTCCGCTCCAAAGACGGCCTGACATAATGCCGAGCGAAACCCGGACTCCCGAAATTCAAGTGTAGGTTCAATTATATGTCCTCAACGCATAACCCAGGATTCATTGTTATATTATAAGCGCATTTTTGCTCATTATTCCTCGAACAGGTCAATGGAGCAATTTGTATATACCTTCTGGACGTCATCATTGTCTTCCAGAATTTCGATCATCTTCGCCAGCTTTGCGATGTCATGTTCATCCTTCGGCGCGGCTTCCATCGACGGTACGTATTCCACATCAGATTCCACGATTTCGTAGCCTGCGTCCGCAAGCGCGTGATGTACGTCAGTATATGCGGACGGGTCAGTAACGATCTCGAAGCTGTCCTCCTGCACGATCATGTCGTCAGCGCCTGCTTCCAGCGCGGTTTCCAGCAAAGCGTCCTCATCCACCGCATCGGTCTTTTCGATGATGATGATACCCTTACGGGAAAACATGTAGGATACGCAGCCCGGCGTTCCAAGATTGCCGCCGTATTTATCAAAGGTGGATCTGACGGAGGAAGTCGTTCTGTTCGTGTTATCCGTCAGCGCTTCTACGATGACCGCGACGCCGCCTACGCCGTAGCCTTCAAAGCTTAATTCTTCATATGTTTCACCGGCTAATTCTCCGGTTCCTTTTTTGATCGCTCTTGTAATGTTATCGTTCGGCATGGAGATGGCTTTCGCTTTTTCGATTGCCAGTCTGAGGGTCGCGTTATATTCAGGATCACCGCCTGCCTTCGCGGCAACGGTAATAGCCCTTGCGTATTTTGTGAACATTGCGGCTCTTTTAGAGTCCTGCGCGGCCTTTCTGCCTGCGATCGTACCGTGTCTTCCCATGGAGACACCTCCTAACTGATTTGATTTTTCACTATGTGTTTAGCAGAGATTATTATACGACATGTTTTGGGCTTTTTCAAGGTTTTTTCATATATTTTTGCGCCGACCCCATCCGAAGCGGACAAAATCGGCGCAAAAAGAGTTACGAAGAATCAATTTATGCGGTAACCTCCGGAGCCTCCTCTGTCTCCTCTGCCTCCTTGAGGTTCTTATGCGCAGTCGCCATCATCAGCTTGATGCGGTTGAGCTGGTTGACATTGCTGGCGCCCGGATCGTAATCGATGGCTACGATATTTGCCTTCGGATAGCGTTCGCGGATTGCCTTCATCATGCCTTTGCCGGTCACATGATTCGGCAGGCAGGCAAACGGCTGCAAACAGGCGATATTGGTCGCGCCATCCTTGATCAGCTCGATCATTTCTCCGGTCAGGAGCCAGCCCTCTCCACACTGGTTGCCGATCGAAGCGATCTCTGACGCTTCCTCCGCAGTCTTTTGGATATAGGACGGCTCCTCAAAACGTCTGCTTTGGCGCAGGGCCTTGCGCAGGGGTCTGCGGAACTGCTCCACCAGAGCGATTGCTGCCTGATTCAGCTTGTATTGCTGATAGGTGCCGGACAGGTTCTCATAATTGAACTTCTTGCTGTACATCCCGTAGAGGAAGAAGTCTATCAAATCCAAAACGACCGCCTCGCCGCCTTCTTTTTCGATGATATCGACGATATTGTTGTTCGCGTCCGGATGATATTTGACAAGAATCTCGCCGACCACGCCGACGCGCGGCTTTTTGATCCTGCGCAGCGGCATGGTATCGTAATCCCTGACAATCTCCTGCACCAGCCGCTTGTAGGTGCTGAACTTGCCGTCGCGGCAGTTTTCGAAAATCTCGGCCTCGTATTTTTTCATGATGGCTTCCGCCGCACCCGGAACTTCCTCATACGGTCTGGTCGCGTAAAGCAGCCTTTGGAAAAGATCTCCGTACATGACCGCAAGCAGCAGGCGTTTGCCCATCGCCGGGGTCATCTTAAATCCCGGATTGCTCTCCAAACCCGCCATATTGAAGGATACCACCGGCACCTGCTCCATATGCAGATCCTTGAGCGCCTTACGCAGCAGCGCGATATAGTTGCTGGCTCTGCAGCCGCCGCCCGTCTGTGACATGACCAGCGCAGTCTTGTTGAGGTCGTACTTGCCGGACTTGAGAGTGCTGATCATCTTGCCGAGCGTGACCAAAGTCGGGTAGCAGGCATCGTTGTTGACGTATTTGAGTCCCTCGTCGATCGCGTGTTTGTCTACGGTCGGAATGACAACAGCCTTGTAGCCGCAGGATTGCAGTGCCACCTCTAAATACTGGAAATGAATCGGTGACATCTGCGGGATCAGCAGCGTATAGTCCTTACGCATTTCCTTGGTAAAATAGGCCCTCGTATACGGTTTGAGATTATGTACCGCTTTGATGCCGTTCTTGTCACGTTCTTCCATCGCAGCTGCCAGCGAGCGGATACGGATACGCACCGCGCCGAGGTTGTTGCCCTCGTCGATCTTGAGCAGCGTATAAAGCTTGTTGGAACGCTCTAAAATTTCCTCTACCTGATCCGTCGTCACCGCGTCTACGCCGCAGCCGAAGGAATTGAGCTGCACAAACTCCACGCCGTCGTGCTGGCAGACATAGTCCGCCGCCCGGTAGAGTCTGGAATGATAGGCCCATTGGTCGAGTACGCGGATCGGCCGCGGAAGCTTGCCCATGTGGCAGACAGCGTCTTCTGACAAAACCACCATATCGTAGGAAGTGATCATCTTATCAATGCCATGGTTGATCTCGGTATCCAGGTGGTATGGTCTGCCGGAAAGTACGATGGCTTTTTTGTGATGTTCTCTGGCGTACGCGATGGCGCGTTCTCCCTCCGCCTCGACATCACGCTTGAAGGCCTGCTGTTCTGCGCGGGCCGCGAGGACCGCCTCCTTGATCTCATGTTTTTCGATTCCCTTATGTTTGAGAATCTCATACAGACGCGGCACCAGACGTTCGTCCTTGTCATACGGGACAAACGGATGCGTGAATTCTACCCCGTATTCGGTGAAGATCTCGTTCATGTTATTGGCGATGACCTCCGGATAGGTGGCGACGATCGGACAGTTATAATGGTTCTGCGCGTCCTTGGTTTCCCACTGTTCATAGTTGATGCAAGGATAAAAGATCCACTTTTCGCCCATCTCTACCAAAGTCTTGATATGCCCATGCACCAGCTTGGCCGGATAGCAGGCCGTATCGGAAGAGATCGTATCCATGCCCTTTTCGTAGAGTTCCTTGCTTGACATCGGCGAAAGCACTACGCGGTAGCCCAGCTTCGTAAAGAAGGTAAACCAGAACGGATAATCCTCATACAGATTCAATACCCGCGGCAATGCCACATGTCCGCGCGGCGCCGCAGACTCCGCGAGCGGCCGGTAGTCAAACAGTCGTTTCAGTTTATAGGCATACAGGTTTGGCAAATCCTTGGTTTTGTTTTCTTTTCCCGCGCCGCGCTCACAGCGGTTTCCGGTTACAAAGCGTTCTCCGTCGTTAAAGCGCGTGATGGTCAGCATGCACTGATTCTCGCATCCGCGGCATCTGGCGTTTGAACTGCCCGCATGGAACACCCGCACGCTTTCGAGCGGCAGGATATCGGAAACATGTCCGTCGCTCCAATTTGCTTTGGAATGCAGGGCGCAGCCGTAAGCGCCCATCAGACCGGCAATATCCGGCCGCACGACCTCTTTGCCGAGCACCTTTTCGATGGCGCGCAGGACCGACTCGTTGAGGAAGGTTCCGCCCTGCACGACGATTTTATCTCCTGCTTCATCCGGATTGCGCAGCTTGATGACCTTGTACAGAGCATTCTTGATGACCGAATAAGACAGCCCCGCGGCGATGTCACCGATACTCGCGCCTTCCTTCTGTGCCTGTTTCACCATGGAATTCATAAATACCGTGCAGCGCGTGCCCAAATCCACCGGATGCTGCGCCAAAAGCCCGATGCGGGCGAATTCCTCGACCGGCATGTTGACAGACTTCGCGTAGGTTTCGATGAAGGAACCGCAGCCAGAAGAACACGCTTCGTTGAGCATGATATGATAGATCGCGCCGTCCTTGATGCGCATGCACTTCATGTCCTGTCCGCCGATGTCGAGGATAAAATCAACACCGGGCAGGAATTCCTCCGCCGCCTTGTAATGCGCCATCGTCTCGATAATCCCGTAGTCCGCATTAAAGCCGGCCTTGATTAGCCCTTCTCCGTATCCGGTTACGGTTGTATTGGCGATATAGCACGCAGCCGGCAATTGCTCGTAGAGCTCCGTCAGCAGCTGCTTGGTCGCCTCCAGCGGGTTTCCCTCGTTGTTGCGGTAAAAAGAGAACACGAGCTTTTCGTTTTGGTCGATCAGCGCGGCTTTGGTCGTGGTCGAGCCGGCATCGATGCCTAAAAAAAGTGGTCCTTCGCACGCGGCCAGCTCGCCTCTGGCAATCTTCGCCCTCGCGTGGCGCTCGCAAAATTCCCGATATTCTGCTTCATCAGCAAACAGCGGTTCTACACGCTTGGTTACGGAATCCGCGAGCGGATCCACCGTTTCAACCTTCGCGATCAGCTCCGCAAGGCTGACCATCTGCTGCCCCTCTGCCATAAAGGCTGCCCCCATGGCAACGAAATATTTTGAATTGTCCGGGAAGATCACATCCTCCGGCTCGAGGCGCAGCGTTTCGATAAAGCGCTTCCTGAGTTCGGACAAATAGGTCAGTGGCCCGCCCAAAAAGGCGACCTTACCCGTGATCCTGCGACCGCAGGCGAGTCCACTGATGGTCTGATTGACCACTGCCTGGAAGATGGAGGCCGCCAGATTCTCAATCGGCGCGCCCTCGTTGATCAGCGGCTGAATATCTGTCTTAGCAAACACGCCGCAGCGCGCCGCGATCGGATAAATAACCGAATAATCCTTAGCGGCTTCATTGAGTCCGTCCCCGTCCGTATTCAAAAGAATCGCCATCTGGTCGATAAACGCGCCGGTACCGCCCGCGCAGGTACCGTTCATACGCTGTTCCACGGAAGCACCGAAATATGTAATCTTCGCGTCCTCTCCGCCAAGCTCGATTACCACATCGGTCTCAGGGATCAGCTTCTGCACCGCAAGAGAACAGGTGATAACCTCCTGCTCAAATTTCGCGCCGATTTTATCGGCGAGCGCCAAGCCTCCGGAGCCTGTGATGACAACCTTGACCTCAACATCTCCGATTTCGCGCTGCATGTCATGAAGCAATTCACTGACCTTATCAAAAACACTTGACATATGACGCTCATATTTTTGATACAGAATCTCATCCTGTTCATTGAGCAGCACCAGTTTTACTGTAGTTGAACCAACGTCAATTCCAAGTTTCATAATTTCCCTCATCTTATCTATCAATTATTTCTAAGTATATGAATCTTTTCGAGCGGTATTCCCATACTGCTTCCAATCCTAGTTTACCACCAAAAGCCGTTAAAGTAGCGTTAAGGTTATGTTTCTCTTCTCGCATCCGGTTTTTCGTTTGCCTTTTTCCGCGCTTTCCCTTATACTGGACTTATGAAAAGTACGATAAAAAAACGAACATGGCAGGCGATTTACAGATTGCTGGACAGCGTCTGCCCGATTGACGGAGACTGCGGCAGGCTATGCGGCGCGGTCTGCTGCACCGCAGGCGATACAGACGGAGAAGAACTCGGCATCTACCTTTACCCCGGTGAAGAAAAACTCCACAGCAGAAAGGACGACTGGCTGACATGGACTGTGGAAAACGCGGAGGATTATGAATTTCCGGACTCCTGGCGCGGCAATGTTTATTTCGTGAAATGCAAAACCCCGCCTCATTGTCCGCGAAAGGAGCGTCCGCTGCAATGCCGGACCTACCCGCTTTCGCCGTATCTCGATGAGGACGGAGTCTTGAAGCTGATTTATAATTTTGAGGACCTGCCTTATGCCTGCCCGCTGATTGAAGAGGAAATCCCTCTTAACGATGATTTTGTCAAAGCGACCTATACGGTCTGGGCGCACCTCGTGCGTGACCCGCTGATCTATGATCTGGTCGAAGCGGAAAGCCGATTACTGGACGCCGAGCTTTGAAATTTCGTTTTTGTAAAGACGCTGCAGCATCAAGGCGCTATAAGCAAGACCGAGAAGTTCTGCAAGCGGGAAGGATGCCCAGGATAAGGTCACCCCACCGATGCGGATCAGAATAAAAGCCAGCGGCAAAATACCGATGAGTTGGCGAATGACCGAGCAGAGCAGGCTGTATACACCATGCCCTGTACCCTGGAATAAGGTTCCAGTGATGATGCCGAAGGCTGCCGGCAGGAAACAAAGGCTGATGATGCGCAGAGCCGGAATTCCGATGGCGAGCATATCCGTGGACGCGTCGAACATCAGAAGCAGCTGCTTCGGCAGGGCCTGAAACAGCAGCAGTCCGAGCGCCATGACCAGCAGCGCGATCTTCAGAGCTTCCTTGTAGGTTTGCATCAGGCGGTCTTTTTTTGCGGCGCCGTAGTTATAGCCCATGATTGGCATCGCGCCTTGGTTCAGCCCGAATACCGGCATGAATACAAAGGACTGAATTTTAAAATATACGCCCAACACTGCGACCGCGGTCGTCGAGTAGACCACCAGGATCATGTTGTAGAAGATGATCATCATGGAACCGATAGACTGCATCACGATGGATGGCAGCCCTACTTTGTAAATATCGGCGACGATTTCCCAGTTAAACTTGAAGCCCCTGACTTGAATACTGACCAGATGTTCCCCCTTAAAGATGATAAACGCGCCCACCAGCATGCCAAAAAGCTGTCCGGTAATGGTCGCGATCGCGGCGCCTGCCACCTCCAGACGCGGCGCGCCGAGCAGTCCAAAAATAAGAATCGGATCTAAAATGATGTTGATCACCGCTCCGGTCAGACTGCAGATCATCGGGGCGATCATATTCCCTGTGGACTGCAGGATTTTTTCAAAGACAACCTGCATGTTCAAAAAGAAAGAGCCGATGCAGACAATCTGCATATAGATGACTGCCTGCGTGTAGATCTCGCTTCCTTTTTCCGCGTAACCGGAAACAAAAATACCGGTAAAACAGACACCGATAAGCAAAAATACCAGATAATTAAACACGCCGATGCGAAGTCCCGTACTCGCGGCTTGATCTGCCTCTTCCTGCCGATGCGCGCCGAGCCTCCGCGCGATCAGGGAGTTAATGCCTACGCCGCTTCCTACGGAAAGTGCGATGATCAGCATTTGAATCGGATTTACGATGGATACCGCGGTCAGCGCATCTTCACTCAGTTTGGCGACAAAAATGCTGTCCACAATATTGTACAGCGCGCTGATGGTCATGGATAGGATTGCCGGCCATGCCATGCTGAGAAGCAGCGGTCTGATTGGAAGAATACCCATCTTGTTTTCTCCCGCAGCCTGTGCGGGCTGCGTCGTGATATCTTTTTTTTGTGTTTCTTTCATGCTATTCTCCCTTATACAAATGATATATTTCTCCACATTCTCCACGCGCGGCGGAGGATTGTTCGTTTCATAAAAATATATTATACAATAGATGGTTTACAAATTCAAGATTTATGGTATGATATTTGATGTGAAAATTCTGTGAGCGCTTGCCGCCGCGGAGCTTTACACGAAAAATTGACAGAAAGAGGTCTCTATGACTACCAGATCAGAAGAAATACAAAAAAGACGCATCTTCGGCATCATTTCCCACCCGGATGCCGGCAAAACCACTTTAACAGAAAAACTCCTGCTGCACGGCGGCGCGATTCGCGAGGCCGGAACCGTCAAGGCGCGCAGAAACAGCAAATTCGCGACCTCTGACTGGATGGAGATCGAAAAGCAGAGAGGCATCTCCGTCACCTCCTCCGTCATGCAGTTTGCATACGCAGGCAAGGTCATCTCCATCATGGATACGCCGGGTCACAACGACTTCGGCGAAGATACTTATCGGATTTTGACTTCGGTAGACAGCGCGGTCATGGTCATCGACGGCGCCAAGGGTATCGAAGCGCAGACAAAAAAACTGTTCAAGGTCTGCTCCATGCGCGGCATCCCGATCTTTACCTTTATCAACAAGCTCGACCGCGAGACCAAGGAGCCGTTTGATCTCGTACAGGAATTAGAGGACGTACTGGGTCTGCCGTCTGTCCCGGTCTCCTGGCCGATCGGAAACGGCATGAATTTCGAGGGCATCTATGATCTGCTCAAGAACGAAGTCCACCTTTATAAATCCGGCAAGCAGACCAAAACCTTGACGCTCGGACCGGACGGCGTATTCGGACCGGAACTCGAAAACGAGATCGCCGGCTATAACCTCTCCGCCCTGCGTGATGAAATTGAATTGATTCAGGGTGCAGGCAACGAATTTGACATGGAACTGGTGTCCAAGGGCAAGCTGTCTCCGGTCTTTTTCGGCTCCGCGCTCGCCGACTTCGGTACGATCCCGTTCCTTGAGCACTTTTTGGATATGTCACCGGCTCCCGGCCCGCGCAAGACCACGACCGGAGAAGTACAGCCGACCGACGAATTTTTCAGCGGCTTTATCTTCAAGATCCAGGCGAACATGAACCCGGCGCACCGCGACAGACTGGCGTTTCTCCGCATCTGCTCCGGCACCTTTACCCGCGGCATGAGCGTGCGGCTGTCCCGGACCGGCAAGGAAATGAAACTGGCGCAGTCCACCATGCTGATGGCCAACGAACGAGAAAACGTAGAAACTGCGATCGCGGGCGATATCATCGGGATCTATGATACCGGAAACTATCAGATCGGCGATACGCTGACCACGACCAAAGAACCGCTGTTTTTCGAACCGCTGCCAACCTTCCCGCCGGAGCTTTTCGCTCTGGTCACGCCGAAGGACACCATGAAGGCCAAGCAGTTCCAAAAAGGCGTCGCGCAGCTCGCGCAGGAAGGCGCGATCCAGGTCTACCGCAACCAGTACAACGAGGTTGTCATCGGTGCGGTCGGTCAGCTGCAGTTTGAGGTGTTTGAATACCGCCTCAAGAACGAATACAACGCGCAGGTGCGCATGGATCGATTGGACTTCTCGACCGCCAGATGGGTGCAGATCGATGCCGATCCAAGCTCTCGCGACTACGTTGCCGCGCTGGAAAAGATCAAGGATGTGCTCGATTCCAGAACCATGCTGGTCTTTGACCACTTCGAGCGTCCGATCATCCTCTTCGCAAACCAGTTCACCCTGCAGTACTTCTGCGAAAAACACAAGGATATCAAACTGGTCGAAGCACTGGACGTGCAGAATCAATATTAACACAAACAACGGGTGCAAGCCTATCAATATGATGATGGTTTGCACCCATTTTTTCCTTTATCTGCTTTTTCGTGCAAAATCGTCATTTCCTAACCTGCTTTTTCGTGCAATTTTGGACTTTGCCAACTTGCTTTTTCGTGCATAACTTGTTATACTATGTATAGAACTAAGAATATATCGCAAAAAGAGAGGGTATCCTATCATGCTGAAAAGAAAAATATATCATGAACTCGTTGCATGGAAAACCAAAAGCAACGGAACAACGGCCATGATGATCGACGGTGCTCGCCGTGTCGGTAAAAGCTATATCGTTGAAGCGTTTGCCAAAGCGCAGTATAAGAGTTACATTTTGATCGATTTCGGTAATACTCCTCAAGATGTACTCGATATTTTTGCAAATGACAGTGCTGACCTCGATATGTTTTTTGCAAAGCTGTCATCGTTTTTCCGTACGCCCCTTTATATGCGAGAATCCCTCATCATATTTGATGAGGTGCAGCAGTATCCCAGAGCAAGGCAGCTTATAAAATATCTTGTAGCTGACGGTCGATATGATTATATCGAAACCGGCTCTTTGATACGACTTAAGAAAAATGTGCAGGATATTATCATTCCTTCCGAAGAAGACCACATGGAAATGTTTCCGCTTGATTTTGAAGAATTCCTCTGGGCTATGGGTGATGAAACGACCTATCCGCTGATACGAAAATGCTTTGAAAGCAAAACGCCACTTGGTGCCCCGCTTCACCGCAAGATCATGAACGATTTCCGGCAATACCTCATTGTCGGCGGTATGCCGCAATCCGTACTTGCATATCTAAACGGTAAGGATTTTGAGGCTTCGGATGTCGCGAAACGGCGCATATTAAGACTATACCGTGAAGATGTCGCAAAGTTTGCCGAGGGCTATGAAGATAAAGTATTCGCAGTATTTGACAATATCCCCGGACAGCTTTCCAAAAAAGAAAAGAAATACAAGCTTTCTTCTCTCGGCAAGCAAGCGCGTTTCCGGAGTTTTGAATCTTCCTTTGTCTGGCTCAACGAAGCGATGGTAGTCAACGCCTGCTTCAATGCAACCGACCCGAATGTCGGTCTTGCGCTCAGTTCTGACAACGCTACGCAAAAATGCTACATGGCCGATACCGGTTTACTTGTGACCCATACTTTTAAAGATAAAAACTATACAGATAATGAACTTTACCGTGCCATCCTTTTTGATAAACTCAATATCAATGAGGGAATGATCGTAGAGAATGCTGTCGCACAAATGCTGCGCCTGCATAGAGAACGTCTGTATTTTTATTCTCGCTCTGATTCCCAAAATCGTGAAAATCATATGGAGATAGACTTCCTTATTACCGAAGGCAAAAAAATCGCCCCGATTGAAGTAAAGTCCGGAAACTATCGCTCACATGCATCACTTGACAAATTCCGCAGACACTTTTCGTCTGTTATCGGTGATTCCTATATTCTCTACACGAAAGATGTCATGGTAAAAGACGGCATCCTTCATTTGCCGCTCTACATGGCGGAGCTGCTTTGAACATGATTATGTCTTCCAAGGACAAAAGTGTGCATAACGAAATACAGATTTCTATGTGCACATGTCGCTCACTCATGAGCGCCGCTCCGCAAGGTGCTTTTGTCGTTATGCTGGAAATATCGCTATGCGATATTTCCTATATAATAAACAACGGGTGCAAGCCTGCCTGATGTGCGGGCTGCACCCGTTTTTTCGTCAAGTTGCTTTTTCCCCTTCCCTGCAGTGCAGGAACCAAAGCAACAGGCCGCTTTCGATGAGGATGGCAGCGGTTGTCACATACGGCAGCTGGATGATAACATTTCCGAATGCGTAGGACTGATAGACCTGCAGGGTCGGATGCGCTGCCATGAGCTGGCTTGGCATCATCGCGCGGCATTTATCCAACAGATCAAACGCCTGATCCGCATAGCAGAAATGGTTCATCGGAATACCGGTCAGCAGCGTGATGGTCAGATCAAGCGGCATGGATAGCCGCAGCGGTAAGATACTGGATAAGCAACAGATAAAAAGTGTAAATACGAGTGTTCCAAGATAACTGTATGCACACTGCAGCAGATAATAGGTCAGCCAGTTCAAACCGTAGATGCTCGGTTTGCCGTTAAAAAGCAAGACCGTGCAGGTTGCCCCACGCAGGGTATAGGTCAGTGCGATTGTCATCAGCATGACCAGCTGAAACAGGATCCATAATACCGTTGTGATCGTAATGGCCGCGCCTAACTTGCACTTCAGCAGACTCGCCCGTCCGTATTTGCTACTTCGCAGAATCGGCACCATACCTGTGCGTTCCTCACCCGAGAACAAATCGCCCAACGTGACGATCAGCACCATACCCAAAGTGAACGGCAGGAACTGCATGACCGTACACAGCACATCCCAACCCAGGCTGTAGCCAACGACAAGCTTCTTCTCCGGATAAATGCGGTCGATCAGTTTCTGGTAATCAGAAAACTGCGCCTCAGAATACCCCAGATAGGCTGCATAGCTGATGCCCTGTTCCTTTTCCAAATGAGCGTTCTCTGAATCATATTGGTCGCGCAGGTATTGCACCGGGTCTTCCGCGAGCGGGATATAGATGGTATACGCGCGTAAAAAATCTTCCTCCATCTTCTTGCTCTGGTAAACCTCATCCGGCAGGATCGCAAACGCGTAGTCAAAATTATAGGGATCGCGCAACACTTCTTCCGCGGTGTAACGGATCCCAAAGCCCTCTGCCTTTTTGGCCGTGATCCTCTCGCGGACTTCCTCCGGAGAAAGCCGATGCGCGTCAATATAGTCTTGATACTCGGCCTTTTTATCAGCGATCCACTGTGCATCGACCAACGCCGTTTCCTGCGACATCTTGCGCTGCCGGTACTCGTCGTTCTGCCAAAAATAATCCAGACTGATGCCGCTGAACGTATCATAAGCGCCGCTGAACGTCAGATAGATTTGTACTACTGTCATCACAAGCAGTACGAACGCCAACAGACGCTTTTGACGCAACAGTTTCTCAAATTCGACTTTCATCCTCTATTCTCCTTTTATCATGCCTCTCAAGGCTCTCCGCATATTCCGCACGTACCGCGAGACGATATATCATTACCGCAGCAAGCACGCAAACGGCAGCGAGCTCCGTACCGGCGAGTGCATACAGCGGAACGCCGTATCCGCGCAGCATGAGCAGCCAAAGGCTGTTCCAGAGCCATTGATTATTAATCAGACATGGCAGCCATAGCGCCAGCCACTGGTTATTGGTCATAAATGCTAACAGATACGGCAGGGTCACGATACCGCCCATCAGCGCAAAAGTCCGCCGGGTGCTGCCGCCGATCCGAGCCAGCAGGAAGATCACCAATGCGGTCGCCTGCGCGGCGAGCAATCCGGTCAGCAGGGTCACAAATAAGTAAATGCCGGTATTCCACGGATACGGACAAGCATTAAATTGAAAGTCCTGCACGACACTTTTTAGGTTTCCCCAACCGTAACAGACAGTCAAGGCTCCCGCATAAGTCAGGTTCAATGCGCACCAGACGATACCGGCGCTGCACTGACAAGCCAGAAGCTTGGTACGGAACAGGCGCCGCCTGCCCTGTCTGGAAACTGCCTGCATCGGCACCATGCCGGCTTCCGCTTCTCCCGAAAACAGATCCACGCATAAGAGTATCATAAAAAGCAAAAATCCCCACCCAATCCGGTACTGATTCGCCATGGTTGTGCCTGCAGGCGAAGCACCGAAAATCAATGCTCCGTGTACGGAAGCTGCCCGAAGCTTCACGTATGCATGCTTTGCCGCCTCACCATAGGCACTTTCCTGTGCAAGGACAAACCGATCCAGCATCGCGGTGAACTCCGTATATTGCCAAGCAGTCAGAACAGCCTGTTGCTCAAACGATGCGTTCTGTAAGTCCTCTGCCGTTTTCGGCGGCTGCGGCCAAAGCCTTTCGTACTGTGCGGCAATCGACTGCCTCCAGTCATCATCCATCGGTCCGCCCCATGCGTTATAATACTCGCACAGCTGCCGCATATTTTCCTGATGATGCAGCAAAACCGAAACCGGCTGTGCCAGACAGATCAGCAGGAATACGGTCAGAATCAGCGGTCTGGACCAAATCTTGTACAGTACCGCCTTCAGCATGGGTTCTCCTTTCCACAGTAAAAAAGATACGCGTCCTCCAGTTCGGGATTGACGATCGCGGCTCCCTCTGGGATCCTGTCTGGACAAACCAGCCGCAGCTGCACGCTTTCTCCCGTTGGCTGCACATCCGCGATTAGATACATCTGTTGGAACTCCTCGGCCTCTTTGGGGGATACCGTGACGCTGCAGACCTTTCCATCAAGTGTCTTGCAGATCTCATCGATCGTATCGCAGGCGGCGATCTTTCCTGCGCGAAACAGGATGACCTTGGTCGCCATGTGCTCCACATCCGAAACGATATGGGTGGACAGGATGACCAGTCGATCTTGCGCAAAACCCGCGATCATATTCCGGAATCGGATCCGTTCCTGTGGATCAAGACCTGCGGTCGGTTCGTCTAAGATCAGTATCTTCGGGTCATTCAATAAAGCCTGTGCGATGCCGATACGCTGCAGCATGCCGCCAGAAAAGGTCCGCAGCCGTTTCTTTCGTTCCGCATGCAGCCCCACCTGCTGCAGCAGTGCACTTGCTCTTGCATCTCCCTCTTCGGCAGAAAGCCCTTTTAAAGCAGCCAGGTACTGCAGATATTTTTCCGCGGTAAACCATGGGTAATAGCCCATCTTCTGCGGCAGGTATCCCAGCATGTCGCGATAATCTTCTCCCATCGTGCAGATGTTTTCACCGTCAAAAAGCACTGCCCCGTCATCCGGACGCAGCAGATCGCAGAGCAGGCGGATCAGTGTGGTCTTACCCGCCCCATTGGGGCCGAGCAATCCGATGATGCCATGCGATATTTCAAGATTGACATGGTCTACAGCAGTTTTCGCGCCGAATTTTTTTGTCAAATCAGTTAAGGTAAGTTTCATCGTAGTTCCTCCTGTTCATCAGAATCTTTCCTTGCCATACGAGAGCCGCCGCGATCAGCAGCAGAGCCGCACAGACAGTCTGCGTTCCCATCTCCTGTATCGTTTCCTGCATCATACTGACGGCCAATGCGCCCACCAGATAAACCGTCATCTGCGCAATGTCCGAACGGCTGACATAGTTCGCCCAGATCAAGGCGAGCAAAGCGCCGCAGGCCGCAGGCAGCACGAGCGGCAACAGAAAGCCGAGTTCCTGCCTGCTGACAACGCCCGGCAGCATTGCGATGAGAAAGGTCGTCAGTGTCAGAACGCATAGACATAGCAGTCTCGCCATCAGGATTTGACCATAGCTGTAACGGCAGCATTTTTCGATTTCGCTCATACTGCCTGTACCGGGCAGCATCAGATGCCGGGAAAAAAGCAGCACTATCACCGCATGGAGCATTCCGGTGACCGGTAGCACCTCCAAAAGCGGCAGGTCTGTAAAGGAAAAAATCTGCTGCACAAGCACAGCGGCCAGCGCCAACCCGTAGACGCTGCCTGGCAGGGACAGCATCTGCAGTTTCAGCAGCGGCAAAAGCGAATAGTTTTTGCGTATTTCCGGCAGTGAAATAATGCACTGCTCTACGGCGCGGCTGCGCGGCATTCTTTGCGCCGCTTGAAAGATATGCACAAGTTTTGGTTGTTTCATGAGTTTTCCTCCATTATTTTTTTGCAGGCAGCCAGCCCGCGCTGCACGCGGGATTTGGCTGTCGGAACGGGTATCCCCAAGACCAGAGAGATCTCCCGGTAGGTCAAGCCCTGCAGATAATACAGGATGATACATTCCCGCTGCTCTTCCGAAAGCTTTGCCAACATCCGCTCGACGTCCATCCTGGCCTCTGCCGCAGGCAGCGGGTCGGCTGCCTGCAGTGTTTCCGGTATCGTTTCTGTGTGTTTTGTCGTTCGATAATAGTCCACCACCGTATTGTGCGCGATCCGGTACAGGAACGCCGAGAACGATGCCGTCGGCACATAACTATGGATGTGCCTGGTCAGTTTCACAAACACGTCCTGCGTCAGATCTTCTGCCGCGCTGAAATCCTGCACACGGTATCCTATGTAATTGTATATCTTCTCATAATACAGCCGTACCAGCTTTTCCAGCGCTTTTCGATTGCCCCGGGCCGCCTGGCTGATGAGCAGTATCTCTTTCATCACAGCTCCTTTGGTTTATGGTCTGTATCTATTATAACGAATCCGCTGAACATTTGGATGCAAAGAAAAGAAAAAAACTCATCACATAGCCGATCAGGCTTTGCAATGAGTTCGCGTCTTCAAAGAAGCGGTGTCATATAAAGAGGCAGATAGGTGATTCCGTCCGCTTCCTTCAGATCTCCGGTATGCAGAACATAGGGGGTATCCGTTTGCTCCGCATACTTGTTTCGAAACTTCTTCATGGAAGTCAGGGTGTAATTCTTGCCGGATTTCACTTCGATTGGGGAAATATTATGCCGACTGCTGATTTTACTCTTTGCGATCAGAAAATCGATCTCCATTCGCTCGCTTACCTCATCACGTGATGGATTGGAATAAAAATAGAGTTTATGACCGGCGGCGGTCAGCATTTGTGCCACAAGATTCTCGACAATCATCCCTTCGTTGCATTCGAGTTTATCAAACAATAGTTTTTTGTAGATTTCCTCGCTTACAATTCCGTTTTCGTCAAAAGCATGACTGATGAGCAGACCGGTATCGGCCATATAGCACTTCAGAGTCAATCGGTCCATGTTCAGCTTCAGTCCGATGCTCGGTGCCGTGGAATTGTAACAAATATTCGCGATCATGGCATCGGACAGCCAAAACAGCGCATCGTCATAGTCCCGGAACCGCGCTTCTTTTTTTAAAGACGACAGCTTGAATTTCTTGTCGTGTTTTTGAAGCTGTGCGGGAATATTGTCAAAGATCTGTTCCACTTTTATCTCATATCCGGCCGCATGCTTCACGATATCCGCGCGATACAGCTCAAGGATTGCCCGCTTCACCCGATCAATACTGTCAAAGTCACGTGTTTCAACATATCTTGCAACCGCCTGCGGCATGCCGCCTACGATCATATATTGTCTGAAATAGTCCATAGCCTTGCGATGAAGCGCCTGCCCCATCGGCTGTTTTTTTTCATAGCAGGTCTGTATCAACGGCATTAAAGTTTCATTATCAAGCGCCCATAGGAATTCTTCGAAATCAAGCGGGTACATTTTGAGATGTTCTTCCTCGGATGGGATCAGGATGTCTTTCACGTTTTTTTTGATCGACATCAGGGATCCTGTTTCAAGGTAGTCATAACGTCCATCCGCTACGAGGTACTTGATGGCAGAGCGGGCACGCGGGCATAGCTGTACCTCGTCAAGAATGATCAGCGTTTCCCGTTCATACAGCTTCGTGTTGTAGAACCCGGAAAGATACATAAACAGGGTGTCCAGATCATTCAGATAGTTCTCAAATAGGTCTGTCACCTCTTTGGGTGCTCGGTTAAAATCGATCAACAGGTAGCTTTTGTATTCTGCCGCAGCAAATTTCTCTGCAATATAGCTTTTACCGACGCGGCGCGCTCCATCGATCAGGAGTGCTGTCTGTCCGGCACTTCTTTTTTTCCATTTCAAAATCTCTTCATAGATCTTTCTTCTCACCGCTGTTTCCCTCCTTAAAAGAGAATGTGAAACTTATATATTTTGATTTTAACACGAAATCAAAGTTTTTTCAATTCATATTATGCACGAAAACGAGATTTTTTATGACCAGATTTTGGACAAAATCAAGATTTTCTCGTTATTTTATTATTCAGGAAATATCGTTCCGATATTTCCTGAATAACGACAAAAGCACTTTGCGAAGCGGCGCTCATGGGTGAGCGCCATGTGCGCATAGAAATCTCTGATTTCGTTATGCGCACTTTTGCCCTCTGGGCTTATTTCATCGCCAGACTCAGCTCTCCCAGCGTGGTTTCTCCCCAGCTGTAGTTGGTCAGATAGCTGCCCTTGAACAGCGCACTCGCTTCTTCTTTCCCGCTGAGATAATCGAATAAATCGCAGGAGACCGCTTCCGGCACGATTCTTCGCTTGCCGTCCACGTTTTCAACGATATCCGCGATTCCGTATTCCTCCAGCGTGTTTTTTAATCTGAGCGCGACCTTGCGGTAGCGGGATAAAATGACGGGACTGATCGGTTCGTCCTCCCATAAGAATCCGATGGCTTCCTCTGAGGAAACAAAGCCGCCTCTGCGATCGGTCAAAATCGCCAGGAGCTCCTTGGACTTTTTGTTGCGGAAAGCGACAGGCCTGTCTCCGACAAAAACGTCAAAATATCCGAAGGTGCGCAGCACAATCGGTTTTTTCTCTGCGGCTGCGGCTTCGTGTCTTTTTAAATTCGCGCTGCCTGCCGCGCATGCGTCCTGATACAGCATGACATACCTGGGTGAAGTTTCACTCGGGTATTTTTGTGAGCATACAGCCTGCACCGTCCTCGTTTGTTCAGTCTGATAATCAAAATATCGGAATCTGGCTTCGCCGTTTCGCAGCAGCCTTTCAAAATCCGCGTAGGTTGCCTCGCTTCCGGCAATAAACTGCTCCACCGGCGTTTTTTCATGCATCATACGCAGCCATGCTTCTCGTGTATAGCCAAAAAATTCACAGAGGTTCTCGCTGATATACAGCGGAATCACCATTTCGTCAGAGGTGACCTCGAACGCGGCAACCCCGTCTGTCAAAGCTTCCTCTTTTTTTGTCCGGCAGCAATACAGGCTGACAGCATCATCGATTTTCAAAAAAACGCCGTTTCGCACACAGACGCGATCCGGTTCGCGCTGCGCGCGATATTCGATCTGCGGCGGTTTTCCTCCCAGCGTATATAGTCCTTTTCGTTGAAACGCGTCAAAAAACGCGCCGACCCGCGCCGCGTCCTCCGGCCGTACCTCATCCAGCAGCCAGGTCTCGATCCCCTCCTCCATTCTCATCGGAACATCACTGATACGCCGTATTTCCTCCGCATCGCTGCTGTGGACGCATCTTACGGTTCCCAGGCTGAGATCGAATGCAAAGATTCTGTCATAAACATCGGAAATCGCTTTTAGATATTTTTTGATTTCGCGGCTTCGTCTTTTTCGCTGGCGTTCAGTAATATCGATACAGATACTCTGAAACTCTTCGCTTCCGTCCGCTGTCACAGTCAGACTTACCCAGCCAAAAACATAAGCTCTGGTTCCGTCGCAGCGCAGCAGCGTCATTTCGCCCGCGACCGGTGCTTTGGCCAGTCTTACCTTATGAAGATACATCGAAAATCTTCTCCGTTCTTCAATCGGTATCATCAAAAAAATGTTTTCGCGATAAAAGTCCTGCGCCTCCTGCTCCTGCATTTTGGGGAATCCGAGGATCTCGCGCATTTCCTGATTCAGATACGTAATTTTGGGCTGCTTTTCGCAGGTATATTTCAAAAATCCGCATGAAACTGCTTCGTGCAGGAAACGAAGATTTTCGTTTTCCTTTTTGAGATCCGTAATATCTGTAAGCACCGAATCACAGAAGACCACGCTTTGTCCTGCTTCATCCCTGCCGCGCCAGGAGGATGCCTGATCCCGTACCTCTAAGATCCTTCCGTCTCCGCGAACCAGCCGATACTCTGTCGAAGTCGAAACATCACCCTTGCGCAGGCGATTCAGGAATTCCGTATAGCGCGGCCGGTCTGGCGGATACACCAGGTTCAAATAGGAATCCTCATCCTCGCAGACAAGCGCCGCCGCCTCCATGCCCAGCATAGCGCCAAGACTCGCGGCTGCGTAAATCAAATGATCCTTTCCGTCCTCCGAGAGCAGATAGCGGTGAAATCCGTTGATATGTTCTGCCACTTCTCGCATTCTTCTGCCTCCTGTTCCTGCTACGCGCCGCTTGCGCGCCTGTACGTTTCTCACAAAAAATCGAATCGGCGAAGCCGACTTTTTTTCATTATAGCCTACCTCGCTGCAAAAGTCTATCTGAATCTCTTTCTCTTGTCAAGATGCGGATTGGCGCCGCTGTTCCTGTTTTTTGATTTTCCCGCTAATCGTCTTTGGCATTTCCTCTGTAAATTCGATGATACGAACCCATTTATACTCAGCCAGCCGCGCGTTGCAAAATTCTTTGATTTGCTGTTTCAGCGCCTCACTGGCCTCATATCCGCCTCCCGGCGTAATGATCGCTTTAATCGCTTGTCCCCGCGAAGCGTCCGCTACGCCGATCACGCTGCATTCAAGCACAGCGGGATGTTCCATCAGGATATTCTCGACCTCATAGGGTCCGACCCGAAAGCCGCCTGTTTTGATGATATCATCAAAGCGCCCGTGAAACCAGTACCGCCCTTCTTCATCCTGATAGGCCGCGTCTCCGGTATGATAGACGCCGCCTCGCCATACATGACGATACTGTGCTTCGTTATCCAGATATCCCGTAAATATTCCAATCGGTCTGCCGTTTCGGGGCGGAACAATGACCACTTCACCGATTTCACCCTGCTTTACAGGATTTCCCTCTCTGTCCTGCAGGCGGATATCATAAAACGGCGACAAGCTTCCCATCGAACCTTCTTTTGCGTCCATTCCCTTAAAATTCGCCATGAGCAGGGTGGTTTCCGTCTGTCCGTAGCCCTCACAAAGCGGCAGCCCTGTAAGCGCAGTAAACTTTCTGAACACCTCCGGTGCCAGCGTTTCTCCCGCGGTGCTCGCGTGACGAAGCGTCGGCATGGCCGGAATTCCCTTACGGATCAGATAGCGATAGACGGTCGGCGGCGCGCAGAAGGAGGTCACGCCATAACGATTGATGATCCTCACCAGCTGTTTCGGGTCAAAATTGTCGAAATCATAAACCATCACCGCGCTCCCCACCAGCCATTGGCCGTAGAGCTTTCCCCAGGAAGCTTTCGCCCAACCGGTTTCGGCAACGGTGAAGTGCAGACCGCCGTCTGTTGCCTGCTGCCAGTACTTCGCGGTAACGATGTGCGCGAGCGGATAGGCAAAGTCGTGGATCACGCCTTTTGGTTCTCCGGTGGTTCCCGATGTGAAATACAGCAGCATCGGATCCTCAACGCTCGTTTCTGCCCGCGCGAACACTTCGCTCTCCGCGCTTTCCTCGTTCATGGCTTTGCTCATATTATCGAAGCCCTCCACGTCCTGCCGCACCGTCCAAAGCTTTGCCGCAAGGCCGGTTCTTGCGAGCGCTTCTCTGATTTTGCGCGGGACATCATTTTGCGGGGTGCAGATGATGCCGCGCATGCGCGCACTTTCCATACGGTAAGCGAAATCGGAAACCGTCAGCATGTGTGTAGCCGGGATCATCACAGCGCCAAGCTTATGCAGCGCGATCGCCGCGAACCAGTATTCATAATGTCGTTTCAGCACCACCATGACGCGGTCGCCCCTTTGAATCCCCGCTTTTTGGAATACATGCGCCATCCGGTTGCTGAATCTTCTGATATCCTCGAAGGTAAAGATGTGTTCTTCCCCTTCCGCATTGCACCAGACAAGCGCTTTTTTTTGCGGTGTTCTTGCCGCGATAACATCGACCACATCATAGCCGAAATTAAAATTTCGCGGATACTGCAGCTCCAGTTTTTTTAACGCGCCGTACGCGTCGATCTTTTCAACGCAAAATTCTCGTTCCATGCTCATTTCTTATCTTGTCTCCTCTTCCGTCTCATAAGCGCCGATTTTGCGAAATCTCCGGTAGCGCAGCTCCAACAGGTTCGGTTTCATGCAAAGCGCGCGGAGTTCCTCTGTGAGCAAGGCGCCTATGCGGTCATAGTATTCCTTTTTTCCTATGCCTGCTTCGGAAATGATCTGCTCGATGAGCCCGAATTCTTTTGCGTCTTGAGCGGTGAGCTTCAGACAAGCCGCCGCTTCACCCGCCTTCGCCGCATCCTTCCAGAGAATACTGGCGCAGCCTTCCGGTGAAATCACAGAATAGACGGCATTTTCCAGCATCCAGACCCGATCTCCTGCCGCCAGCGCCAGCGCGCCGCCGGAGCCCCCTTCTCCGATCATCACTGATACGATCGGCACGCACAGCGTGGACATTTCCAGGAGATTTTCCGCGATGGCCTGTCCTTGCCCGCGTTCCTCCGCGCCGATGCCACAGTACGCGCCGGAGGTATCCACAAACAGCACGATTGGTCTGCCGAATTTTTCCGCCTGTTTCATCAGGCGCAGCGCTTTGCGGTATCCCTCCGGATGCGGCGCGCCAAAATTACGAAAACCGCGTTCCTTTGCCGTATGTCCTTTTTCAATTGCGATGACCGTAACCGGCATACCGGAAAGCCAGGCGATACCGCCCACAATCGCCGGATCATCGGCGAATCTCCGGTCACCATGCAGCTCTGTAAAATCTTTGAAGATATGCCGGATGTAATCCAGCCCCGTAGGACGCTTGCTGTCTCTGGCCAGCTTGACCCGATGATAAAGATTCTCGCTCATTCTCTTGTCCTTTCCGTCATTTTGTGTCCGCACGCGCCGCGGTCATGCAGCTCCAGCAGCTTCGCAATGACACGTTTCTGACTGCTTCGAGGGCAAATCCCGTCAAGAAATCCATGCTCGAGTACAAATTCTGCGGTCTGAAATCCTTTCGGCAGCGATTTTCTCGTCGTTTGCTTGATGACACGCGCGCCGGCAAAGCCCACCGTCGCGCCAGGCTCCGCCAGAATGATATCCGCTTCCATCGCGAAACTGGCCGTAACGCCGCCTGTGGTCGGGTCTGTCAATACCGCAAGATACAGAAGCCCCGCGTCGCTGTGTCGTTTTACCGCGGCACTGGTTTTCGCCATCTGCATCAAGGAGAGCAGTCCCTCCTGCATTCTCGCGCCGCCGGAAACGGTAAATCCGACGACCGGAAGGTGACGAGCCAGGGCGTACTCAAACAATGCCGTAATTTTATCTCCCACAACGGTTCCCATGCTTCCCATCATAAAATATGGATCCATCACGAACAGACAACATGCCTGTTCATAAATTTTCGCTGTACCGCAGAGGACGCCCTCTTGCTCGTTGCTCATCGAGGCTGCCAGCTTCAGCTTTTGCCGATAGCCCGGAAACTGAAGCGGATCGTCGGTACTGAGATTTTTATACAGTTCCCAAAAGCTTCCTCGGTCCGTAAGCACTTCGATCCGCTGTCTTGCCCGCAGTCTGAAATGGTATCCGCATCGGCACACCATGTCTGCTGCCGCAAGTCTGCTGATCGGAATATCTTTGTGACAGTTGGGACAGTTTTTTTCCGGTTCCCCCTCATCCAGCTGCATCGGCGCCTGGTTTCGCCCGCCTTCCTCCAGACGGTTCTTTGGTTTCAAAAATTGTATGAATGCCATTTCTATTCTCCCATAAATGTCAAATCATAGTTGCCGGAGGCAAAGCGCTCATCATCTAAAATCCGGAGCTGTTCCTCGATGTTTGTCGAAATTCCATCGATAAGCAGCTCACAAAGCGCCGCCTTCATCTTTCGCAAGCTTTCTTCTCTTGTTTTGGCAAACACGATCAGCTTGCCTAAAAGGGAATCATAATACGGCGTGACTTCGCTGCCGCTGAACAGGGAGGTATCGAACCTTATGGCAGGACCGCCCGGCACATGCAGGAGTTTCAGCTTCCCACAGCTTCCCGCGTTGATGCGGCATTCGACCGCGCAGCCTGTCAACGAGATTTCCGTTTGCGTAAAATCCAGCGGAATGCCTGCCGCGACGCGAATCTGCCATTTTACCAGATCGATGCCGGTCAGCATCTCCGTCACCGCGTGTTCCACCTGCAGGCGGATATTCATTTCCATAAACCAGAAGTTCCCCCTGCTGTCCAGAAGAAATTCCAGCGTGCCTGCGCCGACATAACCGATTTTCTTAACGGCGCGCGCCGCTGCCGCGATGAGTTTACTTCGCTGCGCTTCTCCCACCGCCGGAGAGGGCGTTTCTTCCAGTAATTTTTGATTTCGCCGCTGCACAGAACAGTCGCGCTCGCCCAGACAGACGACATGGCCTGCTTCATCAGCCAAAATTTGTAATTCCACATGTCTGGCCGGAAACACATATTTTTCAAGATATACGCTTCCGTCTCCGAAGGCGCTGACGGCTTCGCTCGTCGCCGCGAAATACGCGTCCTCCGTTTCTGCTTCCGCGTGAATCAGGCGAATACCTCTGCCTCCGCCGCCCGCACAGGCTTTGAGCATGACAGGATAGCCGAGCTTCGTCGCTTCCTGTTTTACCTCCTGCGGCGTTTTGACTGTTTTGCTCCCCGGGATCACAGGAAGTCCCGCTTCCCGCATCAGTTCCTTGAGCGCCGCCTTGTCACTGAGTCTCTCCATGTTCTCCGGCTCCGGTCCGATAAAGACCAGCCCGTTTTTGCGGCAGAGTCTCGCGAAATCCGCGTTTTCCGACAAGAATCCATATCCCGGATGGATTGCCTGCGCACCGTGAAGCAGGGCTGCCGCGATGATCTGCTTCTGATTCAGATAGCTGGACGCCGCCTCCGGACCACCGATGCAGCAGCTTTCATCTGCGAGCAGGACATGCAGCGCGTGCCGGTCGACCTCGGAATAAACCGCCACCGTCTCCACGCCCATTTCCCGGCACGCTCGGATGATGCGCACAGCAATTTCGCCGCGATTGGCGACCAGAATCTTAGAAAACATCGGAACCCTCTCTCAGCGCGAACGAAAATTCCGCGGTGACGCACACCGCGTCTCCCACCTGCGCTTTTCCTTCTGCGAAATAAAAAGGATGCTTGCAGCGCGTCAGGCGGCAGCTTGTCTCGATCAGGTCTCCGGGCAAGACGGACTTGCGAAACTTCACGTGATTTAAGCCGGTGTAAACGGGCAGCGTCCCCGTCCGCATCTGATCCTGCATGAGCGCGCACGCGGATTGCGCCAGAATTTCACATAAAATCACGCCCGGTACAACCGGTTTCTCCGGAAAATGTCCCCGCAGGAAAAATTCATCCCCGCGCACCCGATAATGTCCGACTGCTGTCTCTCCGTCAGTCTCCACATCGTCAAGCAGCAGCATATCCTCCCGATGCGGTAAAATTTTCTTTATTTCTTCCTGATTCATGCCTCCGCACTCCTTCCTCCATCTTGATGCACGCGAAACAGCTCGGTACCGTATTCCACCAGCTGACCGTTCTCCGCAAGAATCTCGGTAATCACTCCGTCGCATTCCGCGGCCACTTCATTCATCAGCTTCATCGCTTCCACGATACAGAGGGTTTGCCCCTTTTTAACATGCGTGCCGATTGCCGCGTACGGCTGCGCGTTTTCGGCCGGTGCCGCGTAAAAGACTCCTACCAGCGGCGATTTGATACTGACGCAGCCGTCAGCCGCGCGCTGCGTCTTCGCGCTGCCCGCAAAAGAGCCGGGCGCTTCCTTCTCCGTTCTTTCGCCGCCCGCCGGATCTTCCTGCGGGATCGGCTGCGGACAAAGCATCGGCATCGTCGGCGCCGACTGCAGGATGCGTTCGAGTCTTACAACCTGATTGTCTTCGGTGATTTCAAGACCCGTCAGGCCAAGCTCCTCCATCAGACCCGCGTATTTTCTAATATCTGCTTCTTTCATCTGTCAGACCGACCTTTCTTCTATATTCTGCGAAACGCGAGACTCGCGTTATGCCCGCCAAAGCCGAGAGAATTGGAAATCGCCAGTGTAATGTCCGCTGCAATTGCCTGATTCGGCACGCAGAAAAGATCGCACGCCTCGTCCTGCTTCTGCAGATTGATCGTCGGCGGCAGTATTTTTTCCTGCAGCGCCATCAGACAGGCTATCGCCTCTATGGCGCCCGCGGCGCCCAGCATATGCCCGGTCATGGATTTCGTGGAGCTGACATACGCCTTTTTCGCTGCTTCCTCGCCCAGCGCCTTTTTAATTGCTAGCGTTTCCACCTTGTCATTCATCGGCGTTCCGGTACCGTGCGCGTTGATATAGACCACGTCCTTTTCACTGTATGCCGCTTCCTTCATGGCATCCTGCATGGCGCGCGCGCCGCCTCTGGCCTGCGGATGCGGCGCGGTCATGTGATAGGCGTCACAGGTGCTGCCGTAACCGCATACCTCTCCGTATATCTTCGCGCCTCTGGCTTTCGCGTGCGTGTACTCTTCCAAAACCAGCGCCGCTGCCCCCTCTCCCATGACAAAACCGCCTCTGCGCCGGTCAAAGGGCAGGGACGCGGCATTGGGATTCTCTGCCGTCGATAATGCCTGCATATTGACAAAACCTGCCGCCGCGGACGGACAGATCGCTGCCTCCGTTCCGCCTGTGATGACAGCGTCCGCATACCCATGACGGATCAGCCGCATGGCTTCTCCGATGGCATTGGAGCCGGAGGCGCACGCGGTGACCGCCGGCATGGCTGTGCCGCGGCAGTCATGCCGCATCGCGATCATACCGGACGCCATGTTGCTGATCAGCATCGGAATGAACAGCGGGGATACACGACGCGGTCCTTTTTCCAGCAGCTTGCTGTACTCCGCTTCAAACGTGCGGATTCCGCCGATACCGCTGCCAAAGAGAACCGCGCAGCGTTCCGGATCTATCGTCCCCACGATTCCGCTTTCTTCGGCTGCCTGCTGCGCTGCCGCTGCCGCGAATTGCACGCTGCGGTCAGTTCTCAGTACATCGTTGACCTCCAGGTACTCCCGCGGATCAAAATCCTTGACCTCTGCCGCCAGCTTCGTTTTATAGTTTGTCGTATCGAACAGCGTGATCGGTCCGATTCCGTTTTTTCCTGCCTTCATGCTTTCCCACGCGGCACGCGCGTGATGACCGATTGGGCTTATCGTCCCCATGCCGGTCACGACCACTCGTCTGTTTTCCATCTTCTTGCTTCCTTTCTCCTCTACATGGCGAGGCCGCCGTCTACACGCAGAACTTCGCCGGTAACATAGGAGGCTGTCGCCAGATAGGCTGCTGCCTGCGCGATTTCCTCCGGTTGCCCCATGCGGCCCAGCGGAATGCAGGCAAGCAGCTTGTTCTCTCCTTGCTTTTCGGTCATATCCGTGGCGACAAAACCCGGCGCGATCGCGTTGCAGCGCACACCCTTCGGCGCCAGCTCCTTCGCGACGGTCTTGGTCAGGCCGATCAGTCCCGCTTTTGCCGCGGCGTAATTGGCCTGCCCCGCGTTTCCCATCAGTCCGCTTACCGAGGAAATATTGATAATGCAGCCCTCTTTCTTTCTGATAAAAAAGCCACAGGTGTGCCGGATCATGTTGAATGCGCCCTTCAGATTCGTATCCAATACCGCGTCAAAGTCTTCTTCTTTCATCATCGGCGTCAGCGCGTCTTTGGTGATGCCCGCGTTGTTTACCAGTATATGCACGTCCGCGAAATCCTTTTTGATTTCTGTCATCGTTTTTTTCGTATCCTCAAAATTAGAAACATCACAGCGATAAGCTTTGGCCCGCACGCCGTATTCCGTTTGACACGCCTCGCAAATCGCCTCTGCTGCCTGTTGATTTCCTGCATAGAGGATTGCCACATCAGCCCCCATGGCAGCGAACTGCCGCGTGATCGCCGCGCCGATGCCGCGAGAGCCTCCGGTCACGACAGCGGTTTTTCCCTTTAAGTCGGTTGTCATGTTCTGTTTCTCCCCTTTCCTCCGCGTTTACGCGAAAGCTTCTTCCAATGCTTCTGCAGCCGTCATGGCTTTGACCTCAGCATCGATTTTTTTTATCATATTTGTCAAAGTCCTGCCCGGTCCGATTTCAATGAAGGTGTCGATACCGGTTCCGATCATGTGACGGATGATGGCTTCCCAGTGTACCGGCGCGGCAATCTGCGCGGAAAGTAGCTGCCTGATTTTTGCTTCGCTTTTGGGATAGGGTTCGCCGCTTATATTCGCGTAGAGCACAGTCTGCGGCAGACGGACTTCGACAGCCTCCAGCTCCTTTTGAAATCCTGCCGCGGCTTCCAGCATAAAGGGTGAGTGGAACGCAGCTTTGACTTTCAGCGGAATCGCTCTGCCGCCTTCTCGCTTGACTGCGTCAGCGAGAAGCTTCATCTGCGTGGACAAGCCAGAGACTGTGATCTGCTCCGGACCGTTAAAGTTGACTGGGTAGAGCTGTGAAAATTCTCCGCATAAGCGTTTTACGGTTTCCGCAGGCAATTTCAGAACCGCAGCCATCGACGTATCGAAGTTTTCCGCTTCCTCCTGCATCAGCGCGCCGCGCCGCATCACCAGACGAAAACCGGTCTCCAAATCGAAAACACCTGCCGCGGCTGCTGCCGCCACTTCGCCAAGCGAAAATCCGGCCATGCTGTCCGCTCGAATGCCCTTTTCTTTTAAGACTTCATAAGCAGCCATCTCCATGGCGAACAAACAAGGCTGTGTATGCTTCGTCTCTTTCAGCTCTTCCTCACTGCCGGAGAAGCACTGCCGCGAGGTTTCCGGCCGCAGTCTGTCGCAGCAGCGAAAGACTGCGGCTGCCGCTTCATAGTTTTGCGCGAACTCCTTGCCCATTCCCGCATGCTGGTCTCCCTGACCGGCAAAAACAAATGCTATTTTACCCATTGTGATGCCCTCAAAAGGATCGGTTCTGCCTCTCCTGTCACTTCTTTTATGATTTGCGCTGCCGACTGTTCTTTTTTGACCATGGACGCAATCTGTCCCGCCAAGAAACAGCCTCGCGTTTCATCGCCCTCTTGCGCCGCCAGGCGCAAGGCGCCCGACGCCATGGCCTCCAGGGCTTCCTCGCTCGCGCCGCCATATTCCGCCTCAAAATATTCTCTGGCGAACTTTGTGCGCAGGCTTCTGACCGGATGTCCCAGCCGCTTGCCGGTTACCATAGTACACAAATCTCCGGCTTTTAGGATTTTTTCTTTATACACCGGATGAATGCCGCATTCTTTCGCGCTCAAAAATCTGGTACCCATCTGCACCCCGCAGGCACCCAGCATCAACGCCGCGGCCAGACCTCTTCCGTCCGCGATACCGCCTGCCGCGATGACCGGAAGTGGTGTCGCGTCGCAGACCTGCGGGACCAGAACCATCGTGCTCAGTTCCCCTACATGTCCGCCGCTCTCGCCTCCCTCCGCGATCACCGCGGAGGCTCCCAGGCGGGTTACCAGCTTCGCCATCGCCGCTGACGCGACGACCGGAATGACCTTGATACCGGCCGCATTCCAGGCTTTCATGTATTTGGACGGATTTCCCGCGCCTGTTGTTACTACATTGATCTTTTCTCTGCAAACAAGCTCTGCCACTTCATCCGCAAAAGGGCTCAGGAGCATCAGGTTCACCCCGATTGGCTTTTGGGTCAGACTTCTCGCGATCCGGATCTGTTCTCTGACATCATCGCTGTTGGCATTGCCGGCGGCTATGATGCCCAGACCGCCGCCTTCGGATACCGCGGCCGCCAAACGTCCGTCCGCGATCCATGCCATCCCGCCCTGCAATACCGGATAGGAAATCCCCAGCAGCTCACAAATTTTTGACTGAATCATTTTGCTTAACCCTTCTTGCTCTGAATAAATTTGTCCAGATCCGCTACGATCTCTACCGCCTGATCCAGCTCTAGCTCCACGCCGACCTCATCCTCCAAGCTCATCAGAATCTCTACGGTGTCTAAAGAGTCGATGCCGATCTCCGTAAACTTGCTCTCCGGTTTGATTGCTGCCGGATCACAGCCGGTACGTTCAGAAATCAGTTTTACAATCGCGTCAAAATACATATGGTTACCTCCCAAATTTCATTCATTCTGTTTCTCCGAAGTCTTACCGCCTCGGATAAGCCCATTATAGGACGCTGCTGTTCCTCCAAGCGTCCGTAAGCGTTCCTCCGCCGTTCCAAAAATGTGAAGATTTCGCGAAAAAAACGGGCGCATTCCTGCCACGCGGCAAAATTGCGTCCGTTTTAAATGTAGCTCCTGCAAAAATGCGGTTTTACCGCACCAGCTGCTTCTGCGCTGTCAAAAATAGATCCAGCCTCCGCGTCTTGTCCGCGAACTGCACGACAATCTGTTTTTCTGTGATCTTCAGGATCACACCTTCCCCGAATTTGAAATGTGTCACAATGCTTCCCACGTCAAACTGTTCATGGAATTGCCTGCATATTTCCTCACGCCGCGCATTGTCTGTCTGCGTACTCGAGGATGTCGATTTCAACGCCTTAAAGTCGATTGCCTGTTTCTTTGCCCCTTTTCCAAAAAAGTCCTCACAGAAAGTAGACTTTCGATTTGCAGTAAACAGGTACAGCCGATTCTTCGCACGTGTCACACCGACATAAAAAAGTCGTCGTTCTTCCTCATAAATTTCTTTTTCCTTTTTTGAGGCAAACCGTTGGCTCGCCGGAACCTGTTCCGGCAGGATGCCGTCGATCACATCCATCAGATAAACCGTATCGTATTCCAATCCCTTACTGGCGTGGATCGTGGAAAGATAAATCTGGCAGTCGGGATTCGTCTCTTTTTGTTGAATAATTTTCTGCAAAGCTTCCATGCGTGCCAAAAACGTCGCCGGAGATGCTTCGCGGCTCGCAAGCGTCCGGAGGATCGCAAGCTTGTTTTCACCGTTGATGCCGCTGCGCGTCAAATAATCCGCATAGCCGAGGTATTCCGTGATCCGGTAAAGCGCCTTGTCCGCACGTTCGTTCAACATATTCCGCAAATGCGTTCGCAGCGTTTTTGTGCCGGCCAAAGCATGCGCGTTCAGCCTGCCGCACTCCAGAGCCGCATCAAGAACAGGCATATGCCGTTGACGGCTGAGTTCCGCAATGTGCTTGGCGTCTGCCTTTTTGATATAGGTGCCGAGCTTGTAATACACCTGTAAAAAAGCCTCTGTATCATACGGATCGATTGCCAGACGCAGCACACACGTCAGATCTGAAACAATGCGATGTGAAAAGAAGGTCATCTCCATCTGCCGCATCCGGTAATCAATTCCATTTCTCTCCAAAAGATCGATCAGCGGCAGCGCGCATTCGTTATCCCGGTACAGTACCGCAGTCTGCCTGTCGCAGTCTGCCGCCACCCTGGCAAGGTAAGTATACTGCTGTCCTCTGCTTCTGAGCGGGATTTCACGTATGGATGCCGATGACCCACGTGCCGCCTTCATACGTTTTACATGTCGAAATGTATTTTTTTGTATAAAACGATCTGCCGCCTGCACGATGCCTGCATCTGAGCGAAAATTTTCCTCCATCAGCAGAACCTTCGCGCCTGGGTGGTCTTGTTCAAAATCCAGCAATGCCTGCGGGTATGCGGCGCGAAAACCGTAGATGCTCTGGTCTTCGTCCCCGACCATAAACAGATTGCCGGACGCAGAGGCAAGCAAAGCAAGAATCGCGTGCTGAATTTTTGAGGTATCCTGCGCTTCATCCACGCAAAAATAACGATATCTTTGCTGAAAATGCCGTAAAATTTGTGGATACTTACAAAGCATCCGGTACGCGTAAATCATCTGGTCGTCATAGTCCATCCACTGATTCTCACGCATCGCGCGGCAATATTTTTGATAAATCTCCGCGATGTTGATCGGTTCTTCAAGCTTTGCGGCAAGATGCCTGACTTCTTCATCCGTCAGCATCATATTTTTGATACAGGTGATCAGCGTTCGTACACTTTTGAGGTCGCTTTCTGTCGGGTACTCCCGCTGGACCTCTTGATAAACGGCAGACAAGAGCGCCGTTATCTGTTTCTCATCACTCACCAAGGCAAAAGGGCTTCTGTCGTATTGCCTTCCGTAATATTGGATGATCTTGGCGCAGATGCTGTTAATCGTCCGAAATTCAAATTGCTTTGCCAGATCTTCTCCGAAATGCTCTGCGCACCTTGCCCGCATATCCCCGGTTGCCGCGACCGTATAGGTAACGGTAAGGATCTCTTCCGGTTTGATTCCGCAGCAAAGCGCCATATACCCCAGACGTGTCACCAGTACCGTCGTTTTGCCGGAGCCCGGCACTGCGAGCAGCAGTACCGGCCCATCCACTTGCCTCACCGCTTTTCGTTGCTGCGCGTTGAAGCGACTCATGTATTTTTTTTCAAATGCGCTCGGTTCCATCGCGTTCTCCTGTCCGCCTGCCAGTTTGTTCTTACCGATATATCCTTACAAAAAGCCCCTGTAAGAGTTTTCTTCAGGGGCCGTTTGTCATCGGTTTTCGTTGATATTCGTTGATATTAGCAGAAAGTCTGCCGTTTGCTTCTATAAATCGTCTTCGTTTCTGCGATAGGTAATCAGATCCTCCGCGATCTCATGCGCGGCGATGGAAACCGGTCTGTCGATGTCCACATCAGTCAGGATCGGTTTGCCGTCGATGATGTCACGCGCTCTTTTTGCGGCCAAAATCACCAGCGTATAACGGCTGTCCGCCTTTTTTCTGATCTCGTTAATGGATGGGTATAACATGGTTCATTCCTCCTTATACTTTTCAACCAATTCGTCAGCAGTCATGGTGACTCTGGAATGCTCCGCGATTACGATTGCTTTGACGCGCGCTACGGCCTCGTCCAATTCTCCGTTCACCACACAATAATCATATTTTTCGATAAAGGAAAGTTCCTTCAAGGTTTCCCCAAGGCGCATCTCGATGGCTTCCGCCGTTTCGGTTCCGCGTCCGGTCAGGCGTTTGCGCAGCTCCGCCATAGAAGGCGGCAAAATAAAGATGAACACGCCGTCCGGATAGTTCTCCTTCACCTTCAAGGCGCCTTGAATATCGATTTCCAATATCACATCGATGCCTTGCTTTAATTTATCGATGACAGGTTCTTTGGGAGTTCCGTACCGTCTGCCGTAGACCTCAGCATGCTCCAAGAATCCGTCCGCGCCGATTCGCTTCACGAATTCTTCCTCGGTTACAAAATAATAATGTACCCCGTGGATCTCACCCTCTCTGGGCTGTCTGGTCGTCATGGAAACGGACAGCTCCAAATCCGTCTGCGCGAGCAGCTCCTTGCAGATGGTACCCTTCCCCGCGCCGGATGGTCCGGAAAGAATAAATAATTTTCCCTTATGCTTTTCTTCTAAATACATAAAAACTCCTGCTGTCTGTCATCTGTAAATCTTCGTAAATCTGAAATATTATTCTATCACAAAATACCACTCGTTTCAAGTAGTTCACTCAATTTTTTTCGTCATCATTTATTTTCGCAGCGCGATTTTACTCGATATTCTGCACCTGTTCGCGAATCTTCTCGATTTCGCTCTTCAGATCCAGCATATAACCGGTGATGGTAATATCGTTCGCCTTGGAGCCGATGGTATTGGCTTCCCGGTTCATTTCCTGCACGAGAAAGTCCAGCTTTTTGCCGTCCGGCTGCGTGCTTTGGGTCACGATATCCCGCAGCTGCAGGATGTGGCTGTTCAATCGGGTGATTTCCTCGTCGATCGCGCATTTATCCGCGAAAATCGCCGCCTCCACCAGAATGCGATCCTCCGGGATCTGTACATTGTTTCCGATCAATTCGGTGATGCGTTCCCGCAGCTTTGCCGTATAATCCACAGCTACCTGCGGCGCGCGTTCTGTAATCTTGTCAAGCAGTTGCTTGAGATGCTCCCCTTTTTCAAGCAGATCCTCCGCCAGTTTTTGTCCTTCGTCCGCGCGCATGCGGTCCAGATTTTCTGCAGCTTGCACAGTCGGAATCAGAAGAGCCTTGATGATCTCTTCTTCATCTTCAACCGCGGGAATTGCTTTCATCACATCCGGCAGAGCCGCGATCTGCAGCAATGTGAGCTGATCGTCAAAACCCTCCGGCTTGCCGAGCGCGCCGCGCAGACTCAGCATTTTTTCTAAATACTGTTTCGCCAGAGCCTCATTGAGCTGGATGCTTACATCGCTGTCGCCGATGTTTTCTACCATGATGGAAACATCTGCCTTGCCGCGGCGAATGTGTGCCTTGATCGCGCTCTTAATCTTGTCTTCCGCGAAAGAATAGCGGCGCGGCATCTTGATGGTAATATCCGAATAGCGGTGATTGACGGTCTTAATCTCGACCACCATATTGCGCTTGCCATCTGTATATTCTCCTCTGCCGAAGCCTGTCATACTTTTGATCATACCCATTTACCTCACTTTTTCTATGTTTTCTGTATGATTCCGAAGAATATTGTACCGAAAAAGAAGCCCCTTGGCAAGGGGCTTCTGTCATAAAATTATCAAAATTTGTAAATATTCTTACTTTCGATCCCGTTTCAGGCGTTCTGCGCTGACCTTTGCCCAATCCGGCCCCTCGGCAATTATTTTCGTCAGGTCCGCGAGCGCAGCCGGAATGTCGATGTGCTGCGGACAGACCTGGGCACACGCGCCGCAGCCAATACAGGCCGCAGGCTGTGCTTCCTTCGGCAAAGCATTGATCAGCATGCCGTTCATAACCGTCGGGCTGAATTTCGCGTCGTTATAGATCTTCAAAAGGTATGGAATATCCAACTGCATCGGACATCCGTCACAGCAGTAACGGCAAGCGGTACATGGCACGATATCCATCATGCTCCGCGCGATATCCGCCAGCGAAGCCTGCTCTGTCTCGCTGAGCTGCTCAAAATGGCAGAATGTTTTGAGATTGTCCTCTACCTGTTCCATGCTGCTCATACCGCTGAGCACGACGGAAACGTTCGGCAGACTGCCGGCAAATCGGAACGCCCAGGACGGAACGGAATCCTGCGGACGCAAAGTTTTCATCTTTTGCTCGTTGGCCGCGTCCAGCGCTGCCAGTCTGCCGCCCCTGCACGGCTCCATGACGATGATCGGCAGTCCCAGTTCGGTAACCATCTCGTATTTTTCTTTTGCCTGTTGGAGACTCCAGTCTAAATAATTAATCTGCAGCTGGACGAATTCGATCTCCTTGCCGTATTCTTTCAGGTATCTTTCCAGCATCGGCAGCTGCCCATGCGAAGAAATTCCCAGGTGACGAATATGTCCCTTGGCTTTCTGTTCCAATAAGTAATCCATGACACGCAGGTCAGGATTTGTATACGTCGGCAGGCTGCTTTCCATGACATTGTGCAGCAGATAAAAATCGAAATAATCCGTTTCGCAGCGCCGCAGCTGTCGTTCAAACGCTTCCACCGGATCATAGTCCGGATTGATCAGATGTCCCGGGGTCTTGGTCGCCAGATAAAAGCTGTTGCGCGGATATTTTCGCAGTGCTTCGCCCAAAAATTCTTCAGATTCTCCCTGATGATACACATAGGCTGTGTCAAAATAGTTCACGCCGTTTTGATACAGCGTATCGACAAGCCTGCCCGCCTTCACGCGGTCAATCGTGCCATCCTCCTGGGTTGGCAGGCGCATCGCGCCAAAGCCGAGCAGAGAAACCTCTTCCCCGCATAACAATCTTTTTTCCATGATGTGGTATCTCCTTTTTATGTATTGCTTGCATTTTTATTTTTTCTGTGATAGAATGAAAACAAGAGGAAAGCCGAACGGCTGACCACGTTAGTTATTTTCTAAAATAACCGCTGACCTTGCCGTGGGGCGGTTATTTTTTTATGTATGCAATCAGTAAGGATACAACAATACTTGTAAAGGTTAACCCTATCATCAGTATTTCGTAGTCCGACATATTGCATCACCCCCTCTCGGGGTTCAACCGCTCTCTGACTCGTCCTCTTGTGATTATCATTTTACCACAAAAATCGATGAAAAACAAGTGTTCTTTTTCTGCATCACACGCAAGATCCGAACACGCAGCAACCGAAAGGAGAAACTCTGTGGCTTACGACGGAATCGTTACCCGGGCGGTCGTCCGGGAACTGCAAAACAATATTTTACTGGGAAAAATCGAAAAGGTTTATCAGCCGGAGGCGGATGAACTGGTCTTTCATATCCATACCAAGAACGGCAACCGCAAACTCTTCGCCTCCGCAGGCTCGGCACACGCGCGGCTGCATTTCATCGAATCCAATCCGGTCAATCCGCCGGCTCCGCTTTCGTTCTGCATGCTGCTGCGCAAGCATCTGCAAGGCGGGCGCATTACCGCTGTTAAGCAAAAGGATTCGGAACGTATCATCGAAATCTCACTGGAAACCCTAAATGAACTCGGCTTTACGGTTTCCAAAAAGCTGATCTTTGAGATCATGGGCAAGCACAGTAATATCGTGCTGGTCGATCTGGCGAGCGGCAAGATCATCGATGCCATCAAGCGGGTTTCCTTTGATGTCAACCGCGTGCGGCAGATCCTTCCGGGTCTTACTTATCAATACCCGCCGGCACAGGACAAGCAGCCGTTTCGCGAAATTACCGCGGAAGCCGTCGCGGCTCTGCCGCAGGACAGCAAGGTCATACTCCGATCGATTGGCGGTATCTCTCCGGCCTTTGCCGGAGAATTGGCGCTGCACACAGGTTCGGACCGAGCCGCCTATTTTGAACAGGTCAAGGCGCAGATTGAGGCAGGCATCCCTGCCGCCTATGTTTACGAGGATGAGAAACAGCATCCGGTAGAATTCTATCCGGTACCGCTGACCGACTACGAAGCAAGCTGCGCGGAACTGTCCTTCGACAGCATGAGTGCCGCGCTCGCCTATTATTTTTCCAAAAAAGAATCCTCGAATCAAGGCCGGCAAAAATCGCACGACCTGATCAAAGCGGTAACGACAAGTCTTGATAAGATGTACCTGAAGAAAAAACGCCTTTCCGAGGATCTTCTCAAGGCAGAGAACTCCGAAGATCTCAGGCTGTTCGGTGAACTTCTGACCGCGAACCTGCATCTGGTACAGCCGGGGATGCGCTCTGTTCGCGTTCTCAACTATTACGACGGCAAGGAAATCGAAATTCCGCTGGACGTCAAGCTGCCGCCTGCCAAAAACGCGCAGCATTATTTTAAGAAGTACGCGAAGGCCAAGACTGCTGTCAAAGAAAAGCAAATTCAGCTTGCCGAAAACGACGGTGAAATCAACTATTTGGAATCTGTCCTCTCCTTTTTGGAAAACACAGAGGATGTGAAGGAGATTGAAGCCCTGCGTGCGGAACTGGTTGAGACCGGCTATCTGCGCCGCCGCAAGCAGGCCGGCGGCTTCCGCGAAAAAAAATACAAACCGGAGCCGTACAAATACACGCTGACCAACGGCATGACCGTCCTGGTCGGCCGCAACAATAAGGAAAATGACATTCTGACACTCAAGACCGCAGGGAATAAAGATCTATGGCTGCATACCAAAGATATTCCGGGTTCCCACGTTATCGTGCAGTGCGGTGGCGCTCAGCCGGACGAAGCCGCGATCTTTGAAGCGGCGGCAATCGCAGCCTACCACAGCAAGGCGCGCGGCTCCGAAAACGTGCCGGTCGATTACGTACCGGTTAAATATGTCAAAAAACCGGCAGGCGCCAAACCCGGCATGGTCATTTTCACCAATAACCGTACGGTATGGGTCAATCCCAAGCTGCCGGAACCAAAGATAAAAGCGTGAGTGACTGCCCGCAAAAGTCCAAAAACAAAAGCAGAGAGCCGCGAAACGGCTCTCTTTTTGTCAAAGCTTTGCTTATTCTTCGTCTTCTTCCGGATAGTCATCTTCCGCTTCTTCTGCGGGAACGTCCAGAGTCTGCTTGATGCTGAGACTGATTCTCTTTCTCTCGGTATCGATGTCAAGAATCTTCGCGTCTACAGTTTGTCCAACGGTTAATTCGTCCGCGATGTCGTTCACTCTCTTGTGAGCAACCTCAGAGATATGTACCAGTCCGTCAAGACCAGGTTCCAGCTCTACGAACGCGCCGTATTCTTTAATCTGCACAACCTTACCGGTTACGACCTGTCCGATCTGATACTTTTCGTTGATCACAGACCATGGCTCCGGTGTTGTCTGCTTTAAGCCTAAGGAAATCTTACCCTTTTCATCATTCATGGATAAAATCTTGACCTTAACCTTGTCGCCAATGGAAAGAACTTCCTGCGGGTGTTTCAACTTGCCCCAGGAAATTTCAGAGATGTGAAGCAGTCCGTCGATGCCGCCCAGATCTACGAACGCACCGTAGTCGGTAAATCTCATTACCGTACCTTCTACGATATCGCCGACCTGCAGCTTGTCCCAGACTTCTTTCATTCTCTGTTCTTTTTCTTCTGTAAGAATGATCTTGTGGGAGAATACAGCTCTGCCTCTCTTCTGATCCACTCTGGTCACTCTGACCGGAAGTTCCTGACCGATAAACTCTTCCGCGTTTTCAACATATTTGTCGGAAAGCTGGGACAGAGGAATAAATCCGGATACTTCTTTATATGCCGCAATTACGCCACCATTCACCTGCTTAACCACTTTCACGTTAATGATAGATTTGTTTTCAAGCGCTTCAACAATTTCATTCCAGTGTTCATTCACTTCTAATTTCTTCTTAGAAAGTAAAATCACGCCGTCACCGTCATCTGTCTTGATAACTTTCGCCTGGATTTCATCGCCCTCTTTGAATAAATCTGTCAGCTTCTGGTCTCCTTCCAATGTTACTTCTTCTTTCGGAATCACTCCGTCTTTTTTGCATCCCATGTTAACGATGATCTCTTTGTCAGTAACTTGATGTACCTTTCCGTTAACAGTTTCGCCGATTCTTGGTAGTCTTAAGGACTTTTCGATGTCGTCCATTAAGTCCATCATGTTCATTTCAGTGATGTTTTCACTCATGGTAGCAATAACCTCCTTAATTACGCATTCAGGCGTCGATGCACCTGCTGCAACTCCTATTTTAGTATATTTTGCGATTTTGTGCAACGGTAAATCTTCGATTTTTTCAACAAAATATACTTTTTTGCAGGTTTTTTTTGCAATCTCAGCTAATTTTTGCGTATTCGAGCTGTTTTTTCCTCCAATCACAATGAAGCAATCACATATTTTTGCCAATTTCATACAGCTGTTCTGGCGCAGTGTGGTCGCGCCGCAGATGGTGTTGTGGATTTCGGCCTGCTTTCCCTCAGAACGCAATACGGCACTGACTTCATCGAGCAATTCCCTGCGAATCGTAGTCTGACAGACCACAAAGAGCTTGTCCTCCTTGATCTCGCGTGCCGCTTCCGCAGTAGGCACCACCAAAGCGCTGTTTTCGCACCAGCCGTTGATGCCCCGCACCTCCGGATGCTGCGCGTCACCGAGAATTATAATCCGGTATCCCTTGCCGTAGGCCTCCTCCACCAAGTCGTGAATTTTTTTGACAAAAGGACAGGTCGCATCCACAACGTGAATTCCTCGTCTGTCCGCCTCTTCAAAAAAGGCGCGTGCTTCCCCATGTGAGCGGACGATCAACGTATCCTCCGCTGTCACTTCATCCAGATTTTCAGCAATGCGCACGCCCTGTGCCCGCAGCGCGTCCGTCACCGTTTGATTATGAATCAAAGGTCCCCAGGTATACAAAGCACCTGCGGTCTCGTTTCGTTGGTTTTTTTCAATTTCCTTTTCGGTTTTTTCCATGGCCTGCTTCACGCCGAAGCAGAAGCCGGAATTTTCCGCGAGTAAGATTTCCTTCATGCCGGTTCCTCTGTGATAAATACTTCGCTGACCGCTTTTTCCTTTACTTTTTCCAGCGCGGCAAGCGCCTGCGTCTTCCCTTCGCTGACCGGACTCAGAACCTTAAAAACGCCATCGAGTTCGACGATTTTCGTGTCAATTCCTTTTTCATGCAGCGCGTCAGACAGACTCTGCGCGGCAGCTTTCGACGAAAACGCGCCAAATTGCAAAGCATAACCTGCCTGCGTGGATCCGCCGTTTTCCTCGCTCTCCGCCTCCGTTTTTTCCGCGGTGCTTCCCGCGCTTCCTTTGTCTGTTTGTTCGCCCGCCGTTGTTTTGGCGGAGGCTTCTTCCTCCGCCGCGGCAGTCTGCTTTTGCTGCTCCGCAGTTTCCTTTCGCTCCGCAAGCTCCTGAATGGGGCTTTTCTCCGCGTGGAAGCCAATCAGCGGCCCGATGGCAAAACGCGCGGTTAAAAATCCAAGTCCGACCGTCAAAGCTATTATACCAAAAAACAAGCCGAATTTCATCCTCGAATTTCCAACCGCGCCTTTTCTTTTTCTGACCTTTCTCCTGAACTTCCTGCCCGTCATCTCGCTTCCTCCTTGCTTTCCGCTCACGCGCCCAAACAGAGCTTAAATTTCTGTCATCTCTTTTTTTCGATATATGCGGATTTCGCAAGGTTTATGCGCGGAACTTTTCGGCAGGCGCGGCAGCGCTGTTTTAGCAGATGCCGCTGTTTCTGATCTCCGCCCTCCACTGCTGCAGCCGTCCTGCTATCTGTTCCGGCTTCATCGAAGCTCCCTGCAGCAGCTCCTGGAGCGCGCACAGATATTCCACCCCATAGGGCGAGGTCAGCGCTTTCATGCTTTGCAGCAGATACTGCAATGTTTTTCGCGGATTTAACCCTTTTCGCGCGGGAATAAACAGCAAGCGCAGTTCCGAAAGGTCGCGCCGCACATACAGGGTACTCAGATTCAGTACATAATCTGTCGGAAACAGCAGATGATCCCGACATTCCTCCCGCATGTGAAAAAGTGCCTCCGCGATCTGCAGAATCTGCTCAGCGGTAAAAGATTCGCACTGCCCTAAGCAGCGAAAGCCCTCCGTATGATAGACGCCGAAGCAGTATTTTTTGCCGCGGTAAAGATTCATCGGCAAAATGGCTTCGCAGCTTCCGCTGAGCAGAATTTCCCGCATAAAGACCGCGTCAAGATTTTCCTTTTTCAAGCTAACTGTCACCGTATGTTTCATCTATATCTCCTCCGCAGATCAGACACGCGGTATAACCCTTTCCCTGCGCGTCCCTCTGCTGCATTTCCAGCCGATAGCTGTTTTCTTTTTCATATTGCCGCACATAGCGGCAGCTCCTGCTGTGATAGCGATATCCGTATTTTGGAAAAACAATCACAAGCCTGCTGCTTCCACCCTCCGAAAAAGCGCGCGCCGGCAGAGGTTGACAGCTTCGCTCCGCGCCGGTGAATCCTCTGCACAAAAGTCCCTGGGTGAATACAATTTTTCCGTAAATGCCGATGGGATTTTTGACTTCGAATTCAGCTTTGGTATCGACAGCGATCAATTCCCGCATCCGCAGCCCGTCCGTAGTGTCCTCGTAAAGATAGTCAAAATTTTGAACTCGAAACTGCCTTAACGCGGGATTTCCCTTTCGTACCGCGGCAGTAAGGTTCCATTTGCAAAGGGAAACTGCGTTCAAATCATGATAAGCGTTTAAAGCTATCTTTCTGGTTTCCTGACAGGTCACGTAGCTGATGTTTTCGCAGATGCCGATGACGCGGATTACCAGCGCCAGCGCGACGATGCAAAGGATAAAAACCGGCAGCGTCAAGGCAGCTTCCACAAGATAACTGCCTCTTTTGCTACGACGTTTCTTTTTTGGTTCCTGTTTTTTGATAAGTTTCCGTAAATTCATATGCTTTTCCATTGATCTGCAGAGTATATCGCAAACCGATATAATAATCTGCCAACAGGAAGCTCTCGTGATACAGATACTTGAGATTGATCTGTATCAAATCCATCATGCGCAGCACCCGTGTTTTTTGCGGTAATGCCGCGACGAAGAGCTTCAAGTAATCCTCGTAGCACTGCCCCTCCATTTGGCGCGGCTTGACAAAACCGTCCAAAAGCTTTTTTTGCGAAGCTTCTCCTTCGGCACTGTCAGCCCCGCCGCCCTCTCCCTCCTCTCCGCTGAAATCGAGTGCCAGTACATTTTCGAGGGAAACAGCCCAGTTCTCGTCCCGCTTGATGATTGCCACCCCCTCTCCGGCTTCCAAAATCCGAAGATCATTCTCTGCCTCCAAGAGCGCCCAGCTTTCAAGAATCAGTGCCTGCGTCAGGGCGGCAGCGGGTCCCGGTGTGAGGACTTGCGCCGCGGCCAGCGCTGCTTCTCGTTTTTCGGGGCAGCTGTACAGATATGCAAGATTCAGGCCGTTGCGCAGGAGCTTCAGCAGTCTGCGCACATAATTTTTTGCGCGCGCGTCATCCGGTTTGCCGCTGATCAGATACTCGATTTCGTTTTGAAAGAAGGTATCCCCAAGCTGTCGTACCTGCGCTTCATCGGACAGCGCGTGGCGAAAATATGTAAAAATATACTGTGTATCCGCCGCGCGGGAAAGCATGCTTTTCAGAGAGATTTCCGCCTTTATCTGCCGAATTAGCGCCGCCACATCCACCCCTTGCCTGCTTCCCGCGGATGGCAGACTGTCCAAGATCCATCGGCTGCTAATGCTTCGGTTCCCGTTCCCTGCCTCTCCGCTCGTTTCCGCGGGCGGGGCGGATAAGGGGCTTGGTCTGACACCGGCAAGCACCGCTTCCTTGATCTGCGTTTCAAAATTCTCCGCTTCGGTGATGCTGTAACCCTCCAGCTCAACCCTCGCCCCCTGGCTATGTAGATAGGTTTTCCCGCGGCAGGTATAGTCTGTATAGGCATCCAGCTTGCGCTCCGTCAGCAGCGGGTCCGCGTAAAAGGCGAAGATGCCGTAACGTTCCTTGAGCACGCGGTCGTACTCTCCTAAGACGCTGCGCCCCCAAAGTGCCCCGAAGCTGCGCACGGTACTCCCGATTGCCGCCTGTCCTGAGGCGTAAAACACCGCATAGACCAAAATCATCATCGCGCAGAGACTGATGGTCAGCAGGATGATATAGGAACCCCTTTTATTATGCAGCCGTTTCAATCGATCTCCTCCTGCCCTTCGCCTTCGATCCCCTGCTGCACGCGGTCCTGCAAGCGGATCCAATTGCTCTCCATCGGTGAAAACATCTGATAACGTGTTTCATCATGCGTCGCGATCTGTATGGAAAGTTCTTGGTAAAACTGCAGCATCAAGGTAATCAGTGCGATCATGATCAGGCAGGTCAACGGAAACAATAGGGTCGCTTCTATGAATTTCATCTCCTGCTCTCACCCTTCTTCAAAATTTGGCATTGCTGAGAGACCCAAAGGTATCCTCGACAAAGTCCGTAATCTGTGTCTTAAAAATCAGACCTAAGGTCACTGCGATGGCGATGAGAATCGCGACTTGAATCATTTCCATACCGCGGCGGTTCATCCGCAGTCGTTTTCGTATAATGCTTCTTTTCTCTTTCATTTTTTCTCCTTTCCGCGCCGCGAGCTTCCTGTCACGATGTCCGCGGCTTTACATCTGCAGCATCGCAGGTGCCGCGGTCATCATAATCAAGGCAATCAGAAAAATCCCGAGCGGAAAGCTCATTTTGCTCTCTGCCATTCTGATCCTCGCGAGCGTGATCTGCTTACGCGCTGTCCATAAGGCCTCGCTTTGTTCCTGCAGTTTCTCCCACAGCGCGCTGCCCTTCGTTTGATTTTCTTCCAAAATACCGGTCACGCGGTTCAGCTCCTTTACATGCGAGAACCGGCTGAAACGTCGAAACGCTGTCAGCAGACTCTCTCCTGTGCGCGCGCTCTCCTGCCAAAGCTGCGTGAAGGACTCCGTAAAATAGTTCTGCTCCTTCGGCGGCAGTGCCATATAGCCGTCAGCAATGCGCCGCAGCGCGTCTGTAAGAACCATGCCGCTTCCGACAAGCAGCAGCAGCTGATTGAGAAAGCCCGGCAAGGTATACAGGATTTCGGTCTGCTGTGCCTCCCGCAGTTTTTTCTGTTTAGATTTCAATTTGATTGATCCTTTCCATCAGCCAAAACGCGCAGGCGATCAGCAGGAGTGAGATGCTTGTGATGACAAGACCGCTGCTTGTTTCATACATCACCCGCATATAGGATGGGGCCGTCACGCGCATCAGAAGTACCATAGCAAACGGCGCGCCTGCCACGATTCTGCTTTCAAAAGCCTTTTGTGCCATCAGAGCCTTCAACTCTGCCTCAAGCTGAATTTTATCGCCGATAATCGAAGCCGCGCGGTTCATCGCGCGCGAGAGATCTCCACCGGACTCTCTGCAGATTTCATAAACGTTGACAAAATCCGCGATATCCGAAAGTCCGCTCCGCGCCGCGAAGTCGCGCAAAACGAGCAGATCATCCTCGCCGCTCTGCTGGATGCGTTTCCGCATATAAGCCAGCTCTCGCATGATGTCATCTTGCTCCGTATAGGTATTGCCGCAAAAATTCTCCGCCTCCGCGAGACCTTCTGTCATCGGTCTGCCCGCGGAAACCGACGAGGAAAGCGCATAGAGTACATCCCGAAACTGCAGCAGCAGCGCATCCTGTCTCTTTTTTCTCTCTCGCTCGCGATAAAGCGGGAAGAAGCCAAGCAGCAGTATGCTTAACAGCAGCGCCGCGGCAATCCGGTCGTAAAACAGCAGACCTACGCTGCAGCCCGCGGTCAGCGCGCAGACCGCGAAGCGAAGCTTGCTTTCGAGCGGCAAGGCAGCTTTTTCATAGCTTTCACACATGCTCCTCTCCTTTCAGTTTCAATTTTCTGGTATGCACCAGGGAATTTTCGGTCTCCGCGAGGCAGCCGTCCGCCTCCAGCCGCATCAGCGGATTCAATACAAATTTGCCTTCATGGTAATCCACAAGTTCCACGATATCTGTCACTTTACGCTGCCCGCCTTCCAGCTTTTCGATATGTACCATAATGTCAATGCCTGCCGCGATCTGTGCCCGAATCGCGTCGATGGCCAGCGGCATCGCCATCAGATACATGGATTCCAGACGCTTCAGCATCCCCTCCACCGAGTTTCCATGTCCGGTGCTCATCCCCGCGTGTCCGGTATTCATGCCGTTAAGCATATCCATGACCTCCGCGCCGCGCACCTCTCCGACGATGATGCGGTCGGGCCGCATCCGAAGGCTGCTGCGAATCAGATCCGCCATCGAGACACCGCCTTTGCCCGCCGCGTTGCTGCTGCGGCATTCCATATGGACGATGTTTTCAATTTCACGCATCTTGAGTTCCATGCTGTCTTCGACGACCACAACGCGTTCCTGGCGGGGAATTGCCTCCGCGAGCGCGTTCAGGAGCGTCGTCTTGCCCGACGAGGTTCCACCGCTGACAAAGAGATTATATCCGCTTCTCACCAGCTTTGTAAGCAGCCGCGCGCCGCTGTGTGAAACCGTCTCGTTCGCCTCTAAATCCGCCAGATGCATGAAGCCCTCTGAGAATTTTCGGATTGTCAGCACAGGCCCGTTAATCGCGACATTCTTATAGACACCATTGACACGCGAGCCGTCCGGCAGCCTTGCATCGACAATCGGATGCATCTCGTTGATCTCCCGATGTACCTGTCCCGCGATGCCGCGCAGAACCTCCTCCAGCTCGCCGACCGAATCGAAGCAATACGGATAGCGCTCAATCCTGCCGCAGCGCTCAACAAAGATGCTCTGTGGTCCGTTGACCATGATCTCGGTGACCTCATCATCCTGCAGCAACGGATCTAAAAGATTCAGTTTGCGCCTTGTTTTCCAAAAAATCTTCCGCATACACTCTTCCAGTACAGCCTGCGGCATGCCGCAGGCCTGCGGGTCATCAAAGACGGTCTCGGTAATCAAGCGCAGCGCGCGCTCGTCATCCAGTTCGGTTTCCTTTGAGAATCGCAGACGAACCCGTGCCAGGTTTTCTTCTAAAAAAGTATTTCTTTCTGTTGTCATTTTTTGTACAACTCTCCTTCAAGGTATCCTCCTTCTTCCTTATCTAGCTTATTCTTACATTCATAGCGCAAAAAAATTTAACTGCTGTGACATCCTTCGAAGGTCTCTTGCGAATCGTCCCTGCATCGAAATCTCAATACAGCCATCCGGCATCACTGCCTCTCTTGCTGCCTCAAAACTTTCCGGACTCTCGGACAATGTAAAGGCATTCTCGCTCCTGCAATAAGCTTCCCCCCGGTTTTGAATATCGATCTTTTCCGGCGCGGACAACGCAGGCAGGTTTCCCTCACCGCTCGTCATCTCCCGCGTCATCCCGCAGCGCAAATCCAGCGCGTTACGGACGCAAAAGTGTTTTTTACTCGCGGGCATAGGCGCTCCGCTGCCACAATCCGCCAAAATCCACGAGAAATCTCCGCTGCAGGCAAGCAAGGCTTCCAAAAGCTGCCTTTCTCGATGCAGACTCAAATAATGCAGAGCGTAACTGTCTCTCGCAAGATAAGGCTGCAGTCTGCAGGTCTCTCCGCGGCGCAGACGATATTCCAGCTCCGCGTACGGACGCAGAGACGGCTGCCTGATCTTCGTATAAAGCTTCCAGTCCAGGCACGCGGATTCCCATGCCGCGTCGGGCGGAAGCAGCTGCAGATAAAGCACCGCTCCTTCCTGCATCCCCGCCAAAAGCCTTGCCGTCGTCACGCAGATTGCGGTCACGCCCGCGCCGCCCTGCTCCGCGCAGAAGGAGAGAATTTGCGCGTCAGACTCAGACTTTAAGAGAAAACCCCGCCCTGTTTTTTTCTCATAGGCCATGGCAATCAGCTCCAAAATCCTCGGCGCGGGCAAAAAAATTTCCTGTCTCCGCAGTTTTAAAAATGCTGTATGCTCCGGAAGACCGTAGCAAGCTCGCTCGCTGTCGCTGAGCAGGATATCACAGCCGCCGTAAAGATGATATCCATCCGCCGTATCATTCCATTCGCAGAATTCTCCCTTACGGCAGATTTCGATTTCAAGTCCGCTGCAAAGCTCACATAATCTTTGCGCCAGTCTCTGCGCATAGGCACGGTCCCGCATCTCGATGACCAACTTGACCTTTTCCGTTTCTTTCACCTCCTTTCCAATCCCTCCTTATATTAGTAATATATTACATATTGAATTATTTGTCAACCATTATTTTCTAAAATATCCAAAGAAATCATTGAACGTAATTTTTTTATAGCTTTCGACAAGGAGCCGATCTCGTCAATCAGCCCCAATGTTACAGCCTCCGGTCCGAACAGCAGGGTACCGACATCGTTGGCCATATTGTCCGTACAGTTTATTTTTTCTTCGATATCCGCGCGTGACGCGTGAGAGTGCTCGACAATGAAATCAATCACCCGTTCCTGTGTTTTTTTCATATACGCGAAGGTTGGCTCCGCCGTAATCAAGGTTCCGCTCGTGCGAATCGGATGCAGGGTCATGGTTGCTGATTTTGCTGCGAAGGTATAGTCCGCGGAAACAGCCAGCGGAATACCGATACTGTGTCCGCCGCCGATGACCAGCGACACCGTCGGCTTGGAAATTCCTGCGACCAGCTCCGCCAGCGCAAGCCCCGCTTCCACATCGCCGCCGACCGTATTCAAAATCAGCAGCAGTCCCCGAATCCGCGGATTTTCCTCAACAGCGATCAACTCGGGAATCAGGTGCTCGTACTTGGTCGTCTTATTGTCCTGGGGCAAGATCGAATGTCCCTCGATGCTGCCGATGATCGGAAGATACTGCAGATCGCTCTTAAAATCAGCACCTCCGGCAAGCAGACCCAGTTCTTTGAGCAGTTCCGCCGCATCCTCGCCTCTTTGTCCGTTTTCCAGAGACCTGTCCTTTTCTTTTTCCTCGTTCATATTCTCCCCCTCCTGTTCGTAAACTAAGAATACATGCATTCTGCATGAAAAGAATTATCCCTTATTATGTGTAAAGGAGTCAAAAATATGCGACTGACGGAAATCGGCGATAAGGAAATCGTAGATCTCGCGAACGGCAGCATGCACGGCAAGCTTTGGGACGCGGAAATTCTTTTTGATGCGCACAGCGGCGTCATTCACGCTCTGCTGGTGCCGGATTTCGAAGGCAGCCGCGCTTATCTCAAAGAAGATTTGCAGCTCCCCTGGAAATCGATTATAATAGTCGGAGAAGACACCATCATCTTCCGATCCTGCTGAAGAAAGGCGCTGATTTACCATGAAAACCGCAAAAGACAAAAGATTTTCGCGAGGACTCCCCTATCTGCTGCTATTTTTGTTCGCGGGACTGTTGCTGCTGGAGTCCGCGTGTCTGACGCGCTGCCTTGGGAAAGGCTTTTTGAGGGACATAGAAGGCTCCGGCTTTACGCCTGTAAGCGAGATGTTCTTTTTGGCGCGCGGTGACGGCAGCTATACACTCGCGGAGGCGGTCTTTCCCAAGGAATATGACGGCAGCATGCCGCTGGTCGCCATGGGTCACGGCTTTACCGGCAATCGCAACAGCGGCGGTGCCAGGGAACTTGCCGAACGGCTGGCGCGCCGCGGCATCGCGACCATACGCATGGATTTTGACCCTTATACTGCCGCGCAAAAAGACAGCCCCCAGACGCATAGCTATACGCTTTCGTCCATGCGGAAGGATTTGCTGCGCGGGATTGACTATATGCGCGGACATCACGACATCGACACCGACAGGATCGGACTCTACGCGCGCAGCATGGGTGGCCGCGTCGCGATGACCATGGCCAACGAGAGCAGCGGCGGCTTCGATTATCAGGCGCTGGCGCTGGTTGCTCCGGCAGGAACCCGCAATGCCATGATCGACTATATGGGCGGTCAGAGCGCATGGAACGCGATGAAGGAAACCGCAGCCGCGGACGGCTATATCCTGCATCAGGGACTGAAGCTGACCCCGCAGTGGTTCGCAGAATTCGAAGCCTATGATCCCTGTCAATACGGCAGCAAATTCGGCGATAAACCGGTGCTGGTCATCCGCAACACGCTCGACTACGTCGTCACGCCCAAGACCAGTCTGGAATGCGCGAAGGCATACAAAAATAGCCAGGTCATTACCGTAAAGACCGATAATTACCATGGCTATGAAATGAGTTATCCGGATTCCGCCCTCAAGGAGGAACTGATGTGCGCGATCACCGAGCATTTTGCCGCCGCCCTGCGCGCGCCGGCGCAAAACCGTCCGCAGCGCGCCGCGTGACCAAAATAGCGCGGGGAAATTCACCACTGCTCGCGCAGCCCAAAACCCGCCTGTCGTGCTCCCTGCCGCGCGCGGCTTTTAGGCTGACGGCAGTTCCGGCAGCATGTATTTTTTCTCGTAGGCGCTTTCCCTTTCTTTGAAGTGCGCTGTATCGTATTTTTTGATCGTTTTGAGATACTTGTGCATGTCGAATTCATTCTTCTGCGTCTCAATGGTGCAAACCGCCAGATTCGAGCAGTGATCCGCGACACGTTCCATGTTGTTGCTGAGATCTGACAGCATGAAGCCCAGCTCGATCGTGCAGGTTCCCTGCTGCAGGCGCGCGATGTGCCGATCCTTGACCTCGGCATTGATCGTATCGATGACTTCCTCCAGCGGCTCGACATTGCCTGCCAGCTCCATATCCTGCTTTATGAAAGCCTTCACCGCCATATTGACGATTTCTCTGACCGCATCCATGTAGACCTGTACTTCATTTTGCGCTTCCTGCGAAAATACAGCGCCCTTGCGATCCATCTCCGCCGCGGTTTCGCTGATATTTTTGGCGTGGTCTGATATACGCTCCAGATCGCCGATGCTGTGCAGGATCAAATTGAGCATTCTGCTGTCATTTTCGCTCAAATCTTCCCGCTCCAGTCTCACGATATAAGCACCCAGCGCGTCCTCATAGCGGTCAATTTTGGACTCCGTCGCGGACACGTACTCAGCGGCGCTGTCGGTATAGTTTCCGATCATATCCATCGCCCGGAACACGCAGTCCTTCGAGAGATTTGCCATCTTCTCCGCCACCCTGCGGCACTGTCCCGCCGCGATAGACGGCGTTTCGAGGAAACGTTCGTCCAGAAGCTGCAAGGTTTCGTCCTGCTTCTTTTTTTCCGGCACATCCTTGACAAGAAGATTGGCCAGCTTTTCCAACTGCTTGCAAAACGGCAACAAAAGGATTGTCGCGCAAACGTTAAAAATGCTGTGGATGATCGCAATGTTCGCCGGATTGACCCGCTCTCCCAAAAAATCGAATTGCACGATCGCGTTTCCAATGTAAAAGATACATAAGAAGATGACCGTTCCGATGATATTAAAGGAAAGATGCACCGCGGCTACACGCTTCGCGCCCTTGTTCGCCCCGATGGAAGATATGATCGCAGTCACGCAGGTTCCGATATTCTGCCCCATGATGATTGGAATCGCCGCGCCGTAGGTTACGGAGCCGGTCATGCAGAGCGCCTGCAGGATACCGACCGAGGCGGACGAGCTCTGAATGGCTGCCGTAAAGACTGCGCCTGCCAGCACGCCAAGCACCGGATTCGAGAACATGGTCAGAATGCTTACAAACTGCGGAACATCCTTGAGCGGTTCTACTGCGCTGCTCATGATATCCATGCCGTACATCAGGACAGCAAAGCCGATCAGCACCAGACCGATGTTATGTTTCTTTTCATTTTTGGTGAACATCATGAAGCCGATCGCGATTGCGGCCAGAATCGGCGAAAACGACATTGGCTTGAGCAGCTGAATAAAAAAGCTGCTGCCATCGATCGACGCCAGACTCAAAAGCCAAGCTGTCGCCGTCGTACCGATGTTCGCGCCCATGATGACCGGAATCGCCTGCGCGAGACGCATGATACCGGAATTCACAAACCCGACCAGCATCACCGTCGTTGCCGAAGAGCTCTGAATGACTGCCGTTACCGCGCATCCCAGCAAAACCCCTCTGGGTACACTGGAAGTCAGGCTTCCCAATATTTTTTCCAACTTATTACCCGAAGCTTTGGTCAGACCGTCACCCATCGTTTCCATACCGAACAGAAACAGACAGAGTCCGCCAAGCATCTGCAACACACCAAAAATGTCCATAAACACGCTCCTTTTTCTTTATGTATTCTTCTTTTTCTTCATTCATCTTTTATTGTAAAGGCGGGATGCCAAAAATAAAAGTTAAATGTATGTAAAATTATCTCGCGTGTAAACGGCACGCCGCGGTTTCTGTCTGCTTTTTGGACACGATCATGGATTCCGCGCGATGACCCGCGATGTTCTCCACCTTGATATCCAGCTGTTCGGTTTCCATGCAAAACGAAGTACCGTCTTCCGGAATGCTGCCGAGCGCACCCAGCACATAACCGCCGAACGTATCGTACGCTTCGGCCGGCAGATGGATATCCAGTGTTTCCTCCACATCGTCGATTGGCGTGCTGCCAAGAATCCTCCAGCAGTTTTCCGCAAGCTTTGTGATCTCGCATGGCTTCTGCGGCTCTCCTTCTTCGAACAGTTCCCCGATCAGCAGTTCCACCAGATCATGCATGGTCGCGATCCCGCTCATGCCGCCGTACTCATCGATCGCCACCGCAAAATGTACACCGCTGGTCTTCATCTGCCGGCACAGAACATCGGCTTTCATATTTTCCGGTACAAAATATGCCTTGCGCAGACATTGCTCCAGCACGCGTTCTTTGGACAGATCGGCATCGCGCCAATCCATGCGGTAAAACGCCCGAATGTCCAGTACGCCGATAATATCGTCCGTATCCTTGCCGCAGACCGGCATGTAGTTATGCCTGGAATTGCGCGCGGTCTCCTCCCAGATTTCCAGTGTATCCTGCATATCCAAAGTCACCACCTCTTTGCGGTGCGTGCAGAGTTCTTCGACCGAAATGTCATTAAAGTCCAGCACATTTTGGATCATCTCGTTCTCATCCGCTTCGATGACGCCCTTTTCACTGCCGACGGCTGCCATCATGCGGATCTCTTCCTCGGTTACGGTTTCATCCTCTTCCGGGCGGATACCCAAAAGCTTTAGGATACCGTTTGTGGAAGCGGTCAGAAGCCATACCAGCGGCTTAAACAGCACCGATACCAGCGAAAGCGGCGCGGATACAGAAAGCGCGATCTGTTCTGTCTTGTTCATCGCCACACGCTTGGGAATCAACTCGCCGAAGACGATACTGAAATAGGCGATCACCAGCGTGATTGCAAAAACACAGATGGAATTCAGCGTGCTTTGCGGAATCCGTACCCCTGCTGTCAGCAGCTTCTGTACGAGCGGCGCCGCGAAATTGTCCGCGGCATAAGCACTGCCCAAAAATCCGGCTAACGTGATTGCAACCTGAATGGTCGCCAAAAATCTTGCCGGCTGCGCGGTCAGCGCCACGAGCCGTTTGGCCTGCTTGTTCCCTTTTTTGGCGAGGCGCTCGAGCTTCGCGTCATTCATGGAAATCACCGCGATTTCCGCGCTCGCGAAGACCGCGTTCAGCGCGATCAGCACGATTTGCAAAAGGATTGCTCCTGTCATAAATTTTTACTCCTCTCAAAATCAAAATACGTTCTTTGTTTTGCGACGCAAAACACAAAAAGGCATGGTCTGCCACAGACCATACCTATCCTGTCTTTTTCTGTTTATGATGCAACACAAGACTGCCTGCACAACATGATTTTTGTTCACGTTGTGCTGTATTCGGGGTTTCCTGCTACAAGAAGGCCCGCCGTCGTCCATGTGTTTCACCGTCCTTTTTCTTTGCGATTTCCCGTAAGTGGCTCTGCAGCAAGCGCAGGGTTTCCGTACAGGATTGAAAAATATTTTAGCGTATTTTTCTCTTTGCGTCAACAAAATCTCGCCTTATCGTACATTTTCATACATTTTCTTAACAGCCGGCTCTTCGATTTTTGATATAGACCCAGTACTTGCTGGCGATGGCGGTGATGATGAAGCCAAGGGCGATGGCCAGCGCGATGGTGATGGTGTTGTTGGCGTTGGTGAGCATGACCTCCTCGTTCTTTTCGACAATGCCAAGCATCGTGTAATACAGTCCGCTTCCCGGAATCAGCGGTACTGCCGCTGTGGTCAAAAAAATCGTCGCCGGCGCCTTGCCGACGCGCGCCATAATCTCCGCAAAAAGACCGACAAAAAGCGATGCGATCAGGTAGGGAACAAAATAGTCGTCAAACCCCGGCTGTGCCAAAAGATAAACGATCCAGGTCAGCGCGCCGCCGATACCGGCTGCCGCAAGCTGTTTTCCCTTCATATTGAAGAAAAGCGCGAAGCCTACAGAACCGAGAAAGGCCGAAAAAATTTGTAACATCATAGGATACCGCCTCCTGTCAGCAAGATAGACAATGCGAAGCCGCAAGCGATGACAGCCGCCAGCAGCAGGGAGTTGACCAGCCGCAGAAGCCCCGTTGCCAAATCTCCCGTCAGCATATCGCGAACCGCGTTTGTCATGGCAATGCCCGGAATTTGAATCATAATCGCGCCGATCATAATTTTGTCTACATGGATACCTATCCCAAAATGAACCAGTGTGATCGACAAAAGTCCCGCGGCGAACGATACCACAAAATTCGTCGCAAGCAGATTATGATCCCGTTTGCTCAACGCGTTCAAAAGCCAGATGACCGCGATGCCGACCAGCGCGGATGCCGCGCCGTCGAGCAGCTGCCCGCCGAAGAATACCGCGAACCCGCCCGCGATGAAAATTGCCGATACGTATTTCATCCATACGGAATAGATCTTCCGATTCATGACGCCGTCAAATTTCTCGTTGAGCTGTGCAAGGGACGGCGTTTCCGCGCAGATATACCGCGACAAGTCATTCAGATAATCCAACCGGTCAAAATTGACATCATTTCTGATAATTCTGCGAATCTGCGTGAGGATTTCTCCATCCGGAGCTTCCATCGTCACCTGAATATTGGAGGTAATGACAAAGACATTGATACGGTCGCAGCCATACGCCCCGCACATGCGCTCTACACTGTCCTCCACGCGGCTGACCTCCGCGCCGGCCACCAGCATTTCCTCGGCAATATCCAAAATTGCCTGCAGCAGCCTGCTGTAATTCATTTCGGCGTTTTCCATACTGCCTGCCTCCTGCCCCTTAGATGCCTTTTCCTTGCTCGCGCGTTCGATCACTTTGCACTCTCCGCGCCGGAAAGCGTCAGCTTCATAACCTCCGGATGGCAGCTGACCTGATACTGCGGACATTGCTTGCATTCAAAGAAATTCGGCGCGTCCTGCGGCGCGATGGTTTCAAATCCAAGTTTTCTAAAAAATCCCGGTGCTCTGGCAACCAGGTAAATCGCATCGCCGCCTCTTGCCAGTACCTCTTGTTTCACCTTATCCACCAGCATTTTGCCGAGTCCAGCCTTGCGCAGCGCCGGATCGACCGCAATCCCGTCGATGATATAGCGGCCTTCCCGCAGCGCCAGCACACAGCCCGCGACCAAAGCATCCCTGCCGTCCGCATGCGCGTCCTTAATATGGGTCAGATCCTCCTGCACTGCCTGGCTGATCTTCCAGCATTTGATAATATCCGTATCAACCTCTTCATCACCGTCAAATTCCAAACCGTTTTTTACAAAAAATTGTACCAGACGCTCATATTCGTTCGTGGTACGCATCATAAATTTCATTGGCTCTCTCCCTTCTTCTTGTTCCGCATCGCGCAATTCGGCTTGTAAGCGCTGAGGCGCGCGCGAAAAAACAGACGCCCGCGTTCCGGCTTCACCTGACCGCCTCCCGCAGCATCCCGCGGATCTGTCCGATCAGATACAGAGATCCTGCAAAGAGGATGACATCATAGTCCTCCTTGCGGCGCAGCGCTTCCTCCACAGCTGCCTCCGGCTCCAAGAGAGCCAGACAGTGCGCTCCTTGCGTTTGCAGCGCGTCTTTAAGCGCTTCCTTCGTCATGCTGCGCGGATTCGCAGGCTCTGTGGCGATAAAATCCGTCGTGATATCGCGGAAGCTCCACAAAATGCCTGTCGTATCCTTGTCTGCGAGCATTCCCGTCACCATCAAAATGCGCTGAGATGGGCAAAAGGTCTTCATCGCGTCTCGCAGTACCTTCGCGCCGTCCGGATTGTGCGCGCCGTCGATGAGCACGACCGGCTTCGCGTCCGGCGCGGTCAGTACCTCGAATCTTCCGATCTGTTTGGCTTTTTGCAGACCGCTGTATAATTTATCCTTTTGAATCCGAACCTCGCCGCGCTCTTCCAGCAGATTGATGGCCGCCAGCGCCGCGATCGCGTTTTCGATCTGGTGCACCCCGACCATGGAGATTCGAAGATCCTCAAACAGCACGCCCTGAAAATCAACGTCAAAGCAGCTGCCGTCAAGCCCCTGCTCCTTGATTTTGTATGGAATGCGCCGGGTTTCAAAGAACAGCGCATGGTGTTCAGCCGCCGTCCGCTCGATCACTTCCAAAGCCTCCGGCGCTTTCGCGCTGGTTACCACAGGGCAGCCGTCCTTGATGATGCCGGATTTTTCCCATGCGATCTTTGCCAGCGTATCACCGAGCCGATCCGTATGATCATACGAGATGGAAGTGATGACCGAGATCAGCGGCGCTTTACAGACATTGGTCGAATCACCGCGTCCGCCAAGTCCCACCTCCAGAACAACATAGTCAGCCCCTTTTTCGTAAAAATACAGGAGCGCGATGGCGGTGATGACCTCGAATTCCGTCGGGGACTGCTTGCCTGCGTCCACCATGCGCTGCACCTGCTTCAGCACGCGATCGGTATACTCCGTCAGATCCGCATCGCTGATATAAGCGCCGTCCAGCTCGATCCGCTCGTTGAAGACCTCAAGGAACGGTGAGGTATACAGGCCGGTGCGATAACCGTTTTCCTGCAGAACGCTGTAAAGATAGCGGCAAACGGAGCCCTTCCCGTTGGTGCCTGCCACATGAAGAACCTTGAGCTTGTCCTGCGGATCGCCCAGCAGCGCCATCAATTCGTTCATGCGCTCCAGTCCGAGAATACTGCCGAATTTTTCGAACGCGTGAATTTTGCCGATGGCGCCCGCGGCGCCGTCGGCATATACTTTTTTGTTTGTCATGATAATTTTTCCCTAATCGAAGCAAGCTGCGCGGAAACCTTGGCGAGCATTTTCTCGTACATCGCGAGCTTTTCCTTCTCAGCCTGAATCTTAGCCTCCGGTGCCTTATTTACAAAGCCCGGATTCGCGAGCATGCCGGACGAACGTTTCACTTCACCGGTTAAGCGTTTTTCTTCCTTTTCGAGTCTTGCAAGCTCCTCGGCGAAATCTACCAGATCATCGAGCGGGATATAGATCTCTGCGCCGTCGATGACCGCGGATACCGCATCCGCCGGCACTTCTGCCTTGCTGCCCGCAAAGGTAAGCTCTGTGATATTCGCGAGGTTCTTCAGATAAGCCTCCCCGCGCCGCATCGTCTCTGCTTTTTCGCCCTCCGCCAGGATGATCGCCTTGATCTTTTTGGACGGCGCGACATTCTTCTCTGCCTTGATGTTTCGGATTGCCTTGATTGCCTCCATCGCCATCTCTACCGTCTTGACTGCCTGCGGATAAACATAATGCAGGCTCGTTTCCGGCCATGCGGCGCTGATCAGATACCCCTGTTCGTCCTCTCCGTGCGGCAGGAAGCCCCAGATCTCTTCGGTGATGAACGGCATGAACGGGTGCAGCAGCTTGAGCATGTTCTTCAGGCACATCACTAAGACGAAGCGAACGACCTTTTTGTCTTCCTCGTCCTCGCCCCAGAGTCTCGCCTTAACCAGTTCGATGTACCAGTCACAGTACTCGTTCCAGATCAGGTCATAGACACGCTGACCTGCCAGTGCCAGATCGTAGCGCTCCATCGCGTTGTTGACGTATTCGATCGCATCATTGACGCGGTTGATCATCCACTTATCCTCGTCCCGCAGCGGAATATCGGCGAAGTTCGTGGTATTCGCACAGGCCCCGCCGCAGCAGTCTTCGCAGCATTTTGCCAGTGGTTTGAACTCGCCGGCATCGTCCTGCAGATTCATGATCACGAAGCGGGAAGCATTCCATAATTTATTGGCGAAGTTTCTGGAGTTTTCCAGTCTGTCTTCGGTGAAACGCATGTCGTTGCCCGGCGTGATACCCGTGGAAAGCATGAAGCGCAGCGCGTCCGCGCCGTATTTGTCAATGATCTCCAACGGATCGATGCCGTTGCCCAGTGATTTAGACATCTTGCGGCCCTGCGCGTCACGCACCAGTCCATGGATATAGACATCGTGGAACGGCACTTCACCCATGTATTCCAAGCCGGAGAATACCATTCTGACAACCCAGAAGAAGATAATGTCATAGCCGGTTACCAGCACATCGGTCGGATAAAAATAGTCCAGTTCCGGTGTTTTTTCCGGCCAGCCGAGCGTGGAGAACGGCCATAACGCGGAAGAAAACCAGGTATCCAATACGTCTTCATCCTGCCTGAAGTGCGTGCAGCCGCATTTCGGACATTTTGCCGGCGTGTCGTAAGCAACGACAATCTCTCCGCAATCCTCGCAGTAATAAGCCGGGATCCGGTGTCCCCACCAGAGCTGACGGGAGATACACCAGTCCTTGATCCCCTCCAGCCAGTGCAGATAAATCTTTTCGAAGCGCTCCGGGATATGTCTGAGCTTGCCGTTTTTGGCAACCTCGATCGCAGGTTTCGCGAGATCCTCCATCTTGACAAACCACTGCTCGGAAACCATGTCCTCGATGACCGTATGGCAGCGGTAGCAGGTGCCCATCGGAATGACCTTTTCCTCGGTCTTTACTAAATAGCCGGCTGCTTCCAAATCTGCGGCCCAGTTTTTGCGGCATTCATAGCGGTCTTGTCCCTCATACTTGCCCGCGAGCGCGTTCATCGTCGCGTCCTTGTTGATGCAGGAAACGACCGGAAGCCCCGTGCGCTGTCCGACCTCGAAGTCGTTCGGGTCATGCGCCGGCGTGATCTTGACCGCGCCAGTACCCTTCTCCGGATCCGGATAGGAGTCCGCGATGATCGGAATTTCCTTACCGACCAGCGGCAGGATGACTTTCTTGCCGACAACCGCCTTGTAGCGTTCGTCATCCGGATGCACCGCGATTGCTTCATCGGCGAACATGGTCTCCGGTCTGGATGTCGCGACGATGATACCGTCGAAATCAGCGGTCGGCTCTACGGCCGGATATTTGAAGTACCAATACTTGCCGTTCTTATCCTCGTGTTCGACCTCCGCGTCCGAAAGCGATGTGCCGCACTGCGGACACCAGTTGACCAAGCGGTTGCCGCGGTAGATCAGACCCTTTTGATATAACTTGATGAACGCTGCCTTGACCGCCTGATTGCAGCCCTCGTCCATCGTAAAGCGCTCTCTCGACCAGTCGCAGGAGTCGCCGAGCTTACGGCACTGGCGCGTGATGCGTCCGCCGTATTCTTCCTTCCACGCCCAGGCGCGCTTGAGGAATTTCTCTCTGCCCAGATCTTCTTTTTCCAGTCCTTCCTCTTCGCGGATTTTTTCGACAACCTTGACCTCGGTCGCGATGCTGGCGTGGTCGGAGCCCGGCAGCCACAGCGCGCTGTAGCCCTGCATCCGTTTCCATCTGGTCAGCACATCCTGCAAGGTCTGGTCAAGCGCGTGTCCCATGTGCAGCTGTCCGGTGATATTTGGCGGCGGCATCACGATGGTAAACGGCTTCTTGTCCGGATTTACCTCTGCGCGGAAGGCGCCGTTAGTCTCCCACATTTCATAGATTCGATCCTCAAAATCCTTCGGATTATAGGTCTTCGCTAAATTTTTTTCCATTTGTGTCAGATTTCCTTTCTTTGAGATAGCTTTTCGCCGGAGCGCGGCCGCCCGAGAAAAAATTTTCCCCGACTTCACGCTTTCAGAAAAAAATCGTCCCTCGCAAGGCCATATGGCTCTGCAAAGGACGAAATAAGATTCCGCGGTACCACCTTTGTTCCTGCTTTCGGCAAGGCACAGGACACCTGCCGCACCATACGCGCGGCTGCACCGTCCCGCCTGCGAAGCAGACCCTCATTGCTTTGAAACTCAGAAGCAACCTTCAAAAAAACGCGGACCTTTGGGGTTCTCAGCCACGACCCCGATTCTCTGTAAAGCGCGGAATTTCCTACTCCTCTTCGTCATCGTTTCTATTAGATTTGTAATAGATTTATTGTATAACCCCGCGCCGCAAATGTCAACAGAAATTTACGGCGGATGGCCACTCTTTAGATGTCAGATTACCTTCGTTTCCTCCAGCTTTTCGTTGAAGGCGTCGTTCAAGCGTATGATCGGCTTGCACAGCACCAGCCCGAGGAGCAGGGAGGCCGCCAGATACCAGCAAAGATTCCCGAGCTCCACCCAGTACGTGTTTTCATAGAATCCGGCGATACATTCGCGCAGTGCCATCATGCTGTGCGTAAACGGCAGGAGTACGTACAGCTTTTGGAAAAACATCGGCGTCATTTCGATCGGGAACGTGCCGCCCGAGCCTGCCACCTGAATGACCAGCAGCACGACGCAGATCGCCTTGCCGATATCTCCAAACGATACCGTCAGCGTATAGATCATGTTGACAAAGACGATGCTCGTAAACCAGCCGGCAAGCAGGAAATAGAACGGATGCTCGCACTGAATCTCAAGAAAATATAAATCTCCCAGACAGATCAGCCCGCTTTGAAAAAGACCGATGAGCCAGAACAAAAGCTGTCTGCCCAGATAAATCTGCGTCGGCGTAACATTCGTAAGCGCCTCCTGTCTTTTTTTGTCCAGGGAAACCTTCATCATCGCTGCCAGCACAATGCCGCCGACCCAGATGGAAAGTACCGAATAGAACGGCGCCATCGCCGAGCCATAGTTCTGTATCGGATAGAATTTTGTCGTATTCAGCTTGACCGGCGCGGATAAAAACGCGCTGACCTCTTCCGGATCGGTGCCCAAAATGTCGCTCAATTCTTCCATTTTGCCGCTTTCGACCGCATGCTCGATCTTATCTGCCGCGCGGCGCAGCTTTCGTGCTTCGCTGTCCAGGAGTTTCGCGGTGTCACGCAAAGATGCCTGCAACGAACCCAGATTTCGCGAGATTTCTCCACTGCTCTCATCCACCCGCGCCGCCGCGCGATCCACCTGGTTCAGCAGATCAATGGCCGCGTCGCCGGAGGCGTCAAACTCTGCGATCAGCTGTAAGAGCCCTGCTTCGATATTTCGCTCATAGTCCTCCTGCAGCTGCGTGATTCCCTCGTAGCTTTCTTTTATTTCCGCTTTTAAGGACTGTCTGCGCTGCTCGATGTCTGTTTGCGTTGTCAAAAGGCTCTGCGCGGTTTTTTCTAAAGACGCACGCAGCTTCTGCTGCATATCGATCTGGGTCCGGATCCCTTGTATCGCGGTATCCAGCGCCCGCGCGGCAAGTTCGGATCCGCTTGGCAGGCTGTCCTTCAGTTCCTCCAAATTGTCCTGAATTTTTTGCGTTGCCGCGATCTGCGTTTCCACCTTCGCCGATAAATCCGTCAAAATCTTCTGTGCCGTTTCGCTGTCGCCATAGAACATGTCCATCGCGGCGTCAATCTGCGCTTCTATGGTCTGATAGCTTTCCTTCGTCTGCTGCAATGCGAGATTCACCGCCTCGCTCGCGCCGGTCACCGCGCCCGAAAGTCCGGAAACGCTCTCCATAACCTCCGCCAAGCCATCCTGTGCCTTACCCGCGCTGCCGACAGAAGCATGCAGCACTTCGGCGGCGCTGTCTGTAATCTTACCCAAAGACGCGGTGATCGCAGCATAGCTGCTTGTCAGCGCGGAGGTTGCTTCCAGTTCCTCTGCCAAGGCGCGGAGGTTTTTGGAAAAACGCAGCATCACGTCTTTTTCTTCCTCCTCGTCCAAAACCTGGCGCAGTCCCTCCAAAAGTTCCAGACCGATCTCGCTCACCGTCTGTACGAAGACCTGATCGATCTGTTTTTGAACCGCGCTCGCGCCCTTGTCCGTAATCTTCGGGGCAATCGCGTTTTCCTTTTCGTTCAGATAATATAAAATGTCCGACCGCTGGATATTCTCCTCTGAGAACAGGCTCATCATGTCCCTGCTGAACGTTGCCGGCAAGACGATGGCAGCGTAATAACTGCCGTCCTGCACGCCTTGAATCGCGCTGTCCTCGTCGGTAAAGATCCAGTCGAGCTGCGTATTGTGATGCAGATTCATTTCCACCTGATCGCCAACATGAATCGTCAGCGGAAAGAGATTGCCGCGATAGCCTTCATCCATATTCGCCACCGCCACCTTGAGATTGCCGGTATTTCCGTACGGATCCCAGCTGGCGGCGATATTAAACCACGCGTACAGGGACGGCACGATCGTCAGCCCCATGATCACGATCCAGGCAATCGTATTTTGTCGGATTTTTTTGAGATCTCCGGTAAAAATTCTGCCGATATTGGCACAGGCGTTTTGGAAGCGGCACAGTCTGCGCTTCCATGCCGCGCAAAGCCTTTGTCTCAGCTTCGGAGCAGTTTTTTTCTCTGTCATAGTTTCAGCTCTCCCTTCCACTCATCCAAAAGCTCGTCCTTAGAACGCTGCGCGTAACGTGTCTTGCTCTGCAGGCTTTCGTGTATGAATTCCAAAATCATGAGGAAGGTCGCAATCGCGATGATGGCGCAGATCCACAGCACCAAAAATACCATCTTTGAGGTCACGCTGAACATCAAAACCAAAAAGACCGTCGGCAGCAACAGGATCAGCAGGAACCCGATCTTGGTCCACTTTTGATAGTTCGCCTCGAAATGCTCTGCTTTTTCCATCCACTTTTGGCGAAACTCTTCCTGATTCGCCAGAACCTGCATGGCCGTCGAAAGCTTGACTCTTTCGCGTGTCATGCCGCTTTCCTCACAGAGCATCAAACCCGTTTCCTCCAGTTTGATATCGAACATCCGATTGAGGTTCAGCATGAGCAGACGCACGCCGAGCCCGATCAGGAACGCGATCGGCAGATACAGGGCCAAACAGCCGAGGTCTTTCCAATATAAGTTTCCGTACATGCCCGCCATCGCTTCTCGCATCGCGTTAATCCCATAGGTAAACGGCAGCAGCGGATGCAGGGCGCGGAAGAAGGTCGGCGTCATTTCAATCGGATAAGTGCCGGCCGAGCCCGGTATCTGCAAGATGACCAGGATGACACAGACCGCCTTGCCGATGTGCTTGAAGGTGATTGAGAACGCGTAGATCAGATTGACGTAGACGAAGGAAATCCAAAGTCCCGCGCCGATGAAGGCGAGGGGATGCTCACACTGCGTCTTGAGCAGGAAAATATCTCCCAGACAGATAATCAGTGCCTGCACCAGTCCCACCGTAATAAACAGCAACCAGCGCCCAAAATAGCCCTGTGTCGGCGTGAAAGCGCGAAGTTTCTCGTCGCGATCCGCCTCCAGCTTGAAGATTGCGATCAATACAATGCCACTGACCCAGATTGCCAGATTGGTATAGAACGGCGTCATCGCGGAGCCGTAATTCTTAACCGGAAAGAGGCTTTTTGTCGTCAGCTTTACCGGTGAAGAGATGAATTCCGCCGCAACCTCCGCGTTCAGTCCCCGATCCGTCAGAAACTCTGTATAGAGCGCGTACGAATCCGCGCTGCGCAGTGCGCTGATCTCATCGGCGACTTTCGACACCCGATCGGTAACCTGCCGCAGGGAATCAGCCGTCGCGGTGAGCGCGTCCCGCGTCGCGGCCATACAGCTGTTCAGTTCCTCCAGAATGGTCTGCAGCTGTTCGATGGTCGGCTCCAGCGAAGAAAGCGTACCGGAAAGCACGCCGCCCTGCGTCGCCAGAACGTCCAAGGTCTGATGCAGCGGTGCAAGCACCTCCGCGGTTAAGATGGTTTTGGAATCGCTCAAGGCCGCGCGCTCTGCCCGCAGAGCGCCGCCGATGCTTTGCTGCGCGTCCGCGAGACGCGCGGAGGCATTCTGCAGCGTCGCCGCGGTCTGCTGCAGGCTTTGCAGCAGATCGCGGTACTGTTGGTTTTGGGTTTCCAAAACCGTTATCGCGTCGGTCAGCGCTTTGCTCGGATAGGTTTCGTTCACGTTTTTGAGTTTAGTCAGTGTATTCTCATTTTGCTCGATGATCGTCTGTACCGCGTAGATCAAACGGTTGACGCGTGCTTCGGCGCTCGTGATTTGTGCTTGAAGCTGCGTGATCTGTTCATCGGCGATAATTCCCGCCTGCGTCAGCTGCGCGTCCGCGCGTGTCAAAACGCCGTCGATGCGGATGGAAAACGCGCGGATCGCCTGTCTGACCTCTGTCAGCGTATCGATGCTCTGCGTTAAGGTGCTCGCGCTGCTGGCTGCCGCGCGTTTCGATTTTTGAAGCGCGCGTTCGGTATCCGCGAGGATATCCTGTCCGGTTTCCGTCAGGCGCGCGACACGCTGCAGGGTTTTCTCCTGTTCCTGCATGCGCTGCGCGGCCTCGCGGACGTTCGCCGCGGCCTTGCGGTTGGTCTTGCTGAAATTTTGCGACACCTCAAACACCGTTTCATCCAGCAGCCTGGAAACAGCCTCGGAAGCAACCGCGACAAAGGTCTGATTGACCTGCTGCTGCACTGTTGTCGCGCCGGTATCGGTCACCTTCGGCGCGATGGCGTTTTTTTTCTCATTCAGATAATATTCGATCTCCGGTGACTCAAGATTTCCGGACAAAACGCTGACGAGATCCTCGCTGAAATTTTCGGGGATCACGATAGCCGCGTAATAATCACCTGCCTGCACTCCCGAGATGGCGCTCTGCCGATCCATAAAAGTCCAGCCCAGCGCGTCGTTTTGTCTGAGGTTCTCGATGATTTGATCACCGACCCGCAGCGTTCCGGTCATCTCGTTCTCCGCGCCGAGGTCGCAGTTCGCGACCGCAATCTTAATTCCCTGTGTATTGCTGTACGGATCCATGTTGGCCGCGATGTTAAACCACGCATACAGAGACGGAATCAGGCACACGCCAAGTACGACGAGTACCGCGACCCAATTGGAGCAAAGCCGTTTGATGTCCCTAAAAAAAATGCTGAAAACTGTTTTCATACTTCATCTCGCTTCCTGTCTATCTCTATGTCAACAGAAGATTTGTTCTTCGAAAGAAAAAGAGCAAACTGCTCTATGCTAAATTTACCACTTCTCACAAAAAAGTCAACGGACAGATTCCCGAAAGTAGGCAAAAAGGACAAAAGCGCGCATAGCGAAATCAGAGCTTTCTATGCGCACATGAGCGCCGCTTCGTAAGGTGCTTTTGCCTGGATTCCGAAAACATCGCAAGCGATATTTCCTTCATAAAAAAAGTCACAGTTTTTTGATTTTTTTATGCCCTTCACAAAATCTTTGCGGTTTTATACTTTTCAATACGCGAAATTTCATGTATAATAACAGTAACAAAAGTACGCGTAACAAAATCGAAGATTTCTATGCGCGCCGCGCCGCAAGGCGCGTTTGTCGATATTTTGGAAACATCGCAAGCGACAGCTCCTGCATAAGAACAAGCAACGCAAGCTTTGCTTCCATCGGTTGCCGCATCCGTTTCCACTCCCGCGGCAGAAAGGCTAGTGAATAAATATGAAACTGATTACAGCGATTATCAATAAAAAGGACGCGGTCTGCGTCTGCGATTCTTTGACCGAAGCGGGTTTCTTCTTTACGAAGCTCGCGACCTCCGGCGGATTCCTCAAAGAGGGTAACACAACTCTGCTGATCGGGGTAGACGATGAAAAGGTACATGACGCGCTGGAGGTTATTCGTCTCCACTGCATGAAACGCACAGAATCCGCGCCGATTATGATGAGCGCCGCTGAAGCCAGCGTTGCTGCCTTCAGCTATACCGCGCCGCAGGTCGTTGTCGGCGGCGCGACCGTCTTTGTGACAAACGTAGAACAGTTCGAAAAATACTAACCATCGCAAGTCGCATCCTTTATGGATGCTGTCCCTGCATATTGGTAAACGCGAAGCGTCCGCGGAATGACTTTCCCCTTCCCGCGGACGCTTCGCATTTTCTTATTATGAAGGAAATATCGCCATGTGATATTTCCGGAATAACGACAAAAGCACCTTGCGAAGCGGCGCTCATGAGTGAGCGCCATGTGCGCATAGAAAGCTCTGATTTCGTTATGCGCACTTTTGTCCTTATGAAGGAAATATCGCGCGTTACTCTGACTTAAATTTCTGCCGCGGCATGACTGTCCAGCACGTTTTTCAGCGCCGCCATGGAACTGGATGGACAGCGCGCGATGCGGATATTCTTTTTCTTTGCCTGCTCGTTCGCATGATGCAGCATCTTGTGCGACATCGTGCTCGTAAACAGAATCAGCAGATCCGGATTTCCAAAATTCTGCAATCCTTTTTCTGTCTTCGCGAAGACCTTCGCGCTGCAATCGTAGGTCTTGCACAAATCCTCGTACCGCCTGACCATACGTTCATTCCCGCCGATAATCACTACACTCATAATCTCTACTCCTTTGTCTCTTTTTTATGCTTGCATTCGTACTTTCTGATACGCCCTCTTTACATTTTTTACTCTGATTCTTTGCTATCTTTCGATTTTAAGTTAGCATATGCTAACCATTGTTCAAAAGAGAAATGCCTCTTGGCATTCACTTTTGTCCGCAGCCTCCGCATGGGAGCCGCAGGCGTTTCGCCTGCCGCTCCTAAGCGGCGCTGCTTTTGTTTATGTTTTGATTTATTCCGGTTTGTGGCAGGACTCCGCCATCGCGCAATGCGCGCAGTTACAGCCACAAGAGGATTTTCCTTTTTTCTTGTCTCTGACAAGTTTGCGGATAATGACCGCTACAATCAGCACCAAAATCAGCGATACAACGATGGTGCTCAAATTCTCTGTGATCCAATCTAACATCTTGACCGACTCCTTTCCCTGCATTTTGAACTTTCTGCTATTATCATACACCGATCTGACGGTTTTGAAACAGCCTCTACATACTTACTTTTACTCTTGTTTGCAGCTTTGTCGCTTCCTTGTACGGGCGAACCAGCATGTACAGGATCAGTGCCAGCGCCGCGATCGCGAAGATCAAACCGATGATGTTCACGTGACCGGTAAACGCGTTGCCGAACTGGTTGATCATCAGCGCGATGACATAGGCGAAGCCGCACTGATAACCGATTGCGAACCAGGTCCATTTGGCATTGTTCATTTCACGCTTGATGGCACCGATGGCCGCGAAGCAAGGCGCGCACAGCAGGTTGAATACCAGGAACGCGTAGCCGCTGATCGGCGTGAATACGGATGCCAGAGTTGTGTAAACGTCTCCGGACGCGCCGTAAAGGATGCCCATCGTACCAACGATGTTTTCCTTCGCAACAAGGCCGGTGATCGAGGCGACCGTCGCTTCCCAGGTGCCGAAGCCGAGTGGCGCGAAGATCCAGCAGATTGCGCTGCCGATGGCCGCCAGGATGGACTGATCCAGTTCATCCTCCGCCAGCATTCTGAAGCCTTCGTCTGTGAAGCCGAAGTAGGAGGTGAACCATACCAGGATGGTGGACAGTAAAATGATGGTTCCTGCTTTTTTGATGAAGGACCAGCCGCGTTCCCACATGGAACGCAGGACGTTGCCCAGTGTCGGCATGTGGTAAGCCGGAAGCTCCATAACAAACGGAGCCGGATCGCCCGCGAACATTTTTGTCTTTTTGAGCATGATACCGGAAATGATGATCGCCGCCATGCCGACAAAGTACGCGCTGGTCGCAATCCATGCGGAGCCGCCGAAAATCGCGCCCGCGATCATCGCGATGAACGGAACCTTCGCGCCGCAAGGAATGAAGGTGGTCGTCATGATCGTCATACGACGGTCACGTTCATTTTCGATGGTACGGGAAGCCATGATGCCCGGGATACCGCAGCCGGTACCGATCAGCATCGGAATGAAGGACTTGCCGGACAGACCGAACTTACGGAAGATACGGTCGAGTACAAACGCGATACGAGCCATGTAACCGCAGGCTTCCAGGAAAGCAAGCAGCAGGAACAGTACCAGCATCTGAGGAACGAAACCAAGGACCGCGCCAACACCGGCTACGATGCCGTCAAGCAGCAATCCGGACAGCCATTCCGCAGTGCCTGCGGCCTCGAGCGCGTTGCCGATCAGAACCGGAATGCCGGGTACCCAGGTGCCGTAGGTGGAAGTATCCGGCGCGCCGTAGGCTTCCTTGTAATCCGTATTCAGATATTGCGCGGCTGCCGCCTCGTAGTCAGCCTTTGTCACACCGTCAACGGTTTCGGTGGCCAACGTTTCTTCATCTTCTACTTCGTAGGAAACGCTGGCGTCTGCCGGAACCAAAGAATCCAATTCTTCCAGCGCGGCTTTCGCTCCGGCTTCAGAGTAGTTCTCGCTTTCGATGTCCAGCGCGTCTGTAATCGCTTCACTGCCGTACGCGTCCGCAAAAGCGCCGATGATCAGATCAGAGTCACCGTACTTCTCCGCTGCTTTTTCATACTGCGCAGTACCCCTCCCGAAGAGATGATAGCCGTCTCCGAACAGTCCGTCGTTTGCCCAGTCTGTTGCCGCTGCACCGACGGTTACCATGGAAATGTAGTAAACCAGAAACATGATCAGCGCGAAAATCGGCAGACCCAGCCAGCGGTTTGTAACCACTTTATCGATCTTGTCAGATGTCGAGAGCTGTCCTCTGTTCTGTTTCTTATAACAGGCCTTGATGATGGAGGCAATGTAGATGTAACGCTCGTTGGTGATGATAGATTCCGCGTCATCGTCCATTTCCTTTTCGGCTGCTTTGATGTCCTCTTCGATATGCGCCAAAACCTGCGGATCGATCGCCAGCTTATCAAGCACCTTATCGTCTCTCTCAAAGATCTTAATCGCGTACCATCTCTGCTGTTCCTCCGGCATGTTATGTACCGCAGCCTCTTCGATGTGCGCCAACGCGTGTTCAACAACGCCCGCGAAGGTATGCATCGGAACCGTCTTGCCGTTCTTTGCCGCGTCAATCGCCGCTTCCGCCGCTTCCATCACGCCTGTGTTCTTCAGGGCGGAGATTTCAACAATCTTGCATCCAAGCTGTCTGGAAAGCTCTTCGGTATTGATCTTGTCTCCGTTTTTCTTTACGATATCCATCATATTGATGGCAACAACCACCGGAATACCGAGTTCCGTCAACTGAGTCGTCAGATACAGATTTCGCTCCAGATTCGTACCGTCGATGATGTTGAGGATCGCGTCCGGTCTCTCACCGATCAGGTAGTTTCGCGCCACCACTTCCTCCAGCGTGTAGGGAGAAAGCGAATAAATTCCCGGGAGGTCCGTGATGATGACATCCTCGTGCTTCTTTAATTTACCTTCTTTTTTTTCTACGGTTACGCCCGGCCAGTTTCCGACAAACTGGTTGGAACCGGTGAGCGCGTTGAACAATGTGGTCTTACCACTGTTCGGGTTGCCCGCGAGGGCAATTCTGATACTCATTTCTAAATTCCTCTCTTTCTGTCGGTCAGCAGCTGCTCGTCATTTAATTAGTGCATGCTAACCGAAAAACTGAAAATCAGGGGAATCGCTTCCCCTCCGTTTTGTTCCTATTCAACTTCGACTTCGATCATACCGGCGTCTTCTTTTCTAAGCGACAGTTCGTAGCCGCGCACCGTGACTTCGACCGGATCGCCGAGCGGCGCGACTTTACGGACGTACACTTCGACGCCTTTGGTCAGCCCCATGTCCATGATACGGCGTTTGACCGCGCCTTCACCATGAAGTTTCACAACCTTGACGGTTTCACCGATCTTCGCATCTCTGAGCGTTTTCATTGTCTATTTCCTCCTTGTATGAAATTACTTTTTGTACCGGATGGCTTCTTGCGGTCATTTTTAAACCATGATCTTCCTTGCCATCTCTTCATTAATGGCAACCCTTGCCTCTTTGACATTGACGATCAAATTGCCGGCTACCGTCGCGATGACTGTTACGGTGCCACCGACCACAAATCCCAGATTTTCAAGATGCTTCTTGACTTCGGGACTTCCACCGATCTTTTTGATGATGTTCTCACTGCCTGCATCCGCAAGATTTAACGGCATCATTGTAGTTCCCTCGATTCTCATTTTGGATTAGCATTAGCTAACCATAACGTCAAATTTTAGTTAGCTCTCGCTAACCACATATTATAATACACACCCCTTTGTTATTTGTCAATAGGTTTTTGGAGAAAATTTCAGTTTTTTTGAGAAAGTTACTCTCTTCTCGCAATTACAGCAGCTCAAGCAACTCAGCCCTGCTCATACGCATCAGGCCGCCGGCATGTCCGCTGAGGATTTCATCTGCGAGCGCGCTTTTTTCTTCCTGCATTTTGAGAATTTTTTCCTCGATGGTGTCCTTCACGATGAGCTTGTATACGGAGACCGCCTTTGTCTGACCGATGCGGTGCGCGCGATCTGTTGCCTGATTCTGCGCGGCAAGATTCCACCATGGGTCAAAATGGATCACAATATCCGCGCCCGTCAGGTTCAGCCCTGTTCCGCCCGCTTTCAGTGAAATCAGGAAGATCGGCGTTTCATCCTGGTTGAAGCGATTTACAAATGTTACCCTATCCTCTTTTTTGGTCTCACCGGTAATTTTAAAATATGCGATCCCTTCGTTTTGTAAATCTTTTTCTAAAAGTTCAAGTAAAGAGCGGAACTGCGAAAATACAAGGATTTTATGGCCTCCGTCCATCGCGCTCTTCAAAAGCTCCATGCAGGTTTCCCGCTTCGCGGATTCACCGTCGTAATTTTCGAAGCAGAGAGAAGGGTCACAGCAGATCTGGCGAATTTTTGTAATCTCCGCCAAAACAGCCATTTTGTTCTTTTGGAACATCTCGTCACTCTGCTTCTCGATCATTTGTTTCATATGTAGAACCTGTCCGTCGTAGAGGTTCTGCTGTTTCTTGTCGAAATGGACATAACAGATCTCCTCATTCTTGTCCGGTAAGTCGCTGAGAACCTCCTGCTTTAATCGTCTTAATATAAATGGCTCCACGAGGCGTTTCAATTTGTTCATCGCGGTTTCATCCTTGTGCCTGACGATCGGCATCTCCAATTCCTTTCGAAATTTCTCATATCCGTACAGAAATCCCGGCATCAAAAAATCAAAGATACTCCAAAGCTCGCTCAAGCGGTTCTCGATTGGCGTTCCGGTCAACGCGAAACGAACACGACTGTTTACAGCCTTGACTGATTTCGCCGCGGCTGTCGTGTGCGTCTTGATATATTGTGCCTCATCGATGATTTGATACGAAAAAGTCTTGTCAGCATAGAAAAGAATGTCTCTCTTCAGCAGGTCGTAAGAAGTGATGAGGATATCCGCGCCTGCCGCATTTTTGATCTGTTCCTCCCGTTCCTCTTTGTTTCCCGCGATCAACGCAATCGAAAGCTCCGGTGCGAATTTCGCGAATTCCTCCTTCCAGTTGTATACCAGCGACGCAGGGGTTACTACCAGTGCTTCTTCCAGCCTGCCTTCCTGCTTCGCTGCCAGCAATACGGAAATCACCTGGAGCGTTTTGCCGAGACCCATATCGTCTGCCAGAATCCCGCCAAACCGGTAGGATTCCACCGTTCTGAGCCATTTATATCCGAATTCCTGATAGCCGCGCATGACATGCTGCAGCGACTCCGGAACCTCATACTCCGAGTCCGCTACCGTCTTAAACTCCTTGACCAAATGCTTGAACGCATGATCCCGTTTCGCGTAAAACAGTTCATTTTTCTCTAAAACCTTGTCGAGATACAGTGCGCGATAGGCAGGTACTTTCATATCGCCTTTCACAAAATCACCTGGCTTCGCCTTAGATAAGCTCATGAAGGAAGCGAGCTCCTCCATGGTGTCTGCTTCCATCTGAATAAAATCGCCGTTTCTCAGTCGATGATAACGCTTGGCGCTTCGATAGCTGTTTAAGAGGTCGATCAATTCTTCGTCCGTCAGATCCGTCGAGGAAAGCTTCAGCTTCAGCAAGTCGCTTTCCATCCGCACGCCGACCGTAATCTGCGGCTTTCTTCGGATCGTCACGCGCTGAAATCTGTCAGTCGCGTGCACCTCTCCCAGTTTAAGCAAAAAATCCACGCCGCTTTCCAACACGCGGTACTGCTGTTCTTCCTCGTCACAGCAAAGGGCGCCCTCATCATTTTGATAGGGGAAAAACCCCCTCGCATGTGCGAGCATCTCGTTTTCCGCGCGAAGGTCGCGATACTCTGCAAGTACCTCGTCTTTCGCTTGCGCGCCATCGGTCATTTTCCCTTTTGTCAGCTCAAAGACCTGATCCTTATACTGCACCTTCACAGTACAGGTAAAAACATTCTCGTTCGCGTCAAGAAAAAAGCTGAATTCCGGTTCCGGATACAGATATTGCGCTATAGTCCGCGCGTCCTGAATCTGCACCTTTGCAATTTCCTCGAGGGCCGGCAATACCTTGTAATAGAATTCCGACAGATTTCTCCTTCCGATCTTAAAGCTGACACTGCCGTAATCATTGGTTCTCATGAGCGTTTCCAGAATCCGCGCGTCTTTGCTAACCACGCGGTTCAGGCTTGTGTCTTCAAAAAAATATTGGTATTCCGCGCCCTCGACGAGTATCGGGATTTCACCGCTCAGCCGGATGCCGTCAAAATTTCCGTCGGAATCTTGGATATTCTCAATCAGAAGTGCGATGTTTGGACTTTTGTCGGCACATCCAGCCTCACCTGTTCTCTTGCTTTTTCCGGTTTTTTGTACAAAAGGAAAATGCCTGTCTTCCATCAAGACAAAAAATTCATCCAACGCTCTGCCGTACAGCGGGATCGTGCTTTTGATTTCTTCGTAAGCTTGCCCGATTTTTTTGTACAGCTCCATGCCGCGCAGCCCTGCCGCTTTCACCTCGTTTTTTAGGAAGTGATACAGGCCAAGCGATTCCGCGTCAAAAGACGCCGCCGCAAACGAGAGCCGGTTCTTCGTGCCAAGCTGCATCTCGCCGTTTGCCTCGACAATCTTGACGAACTCGGATAAGTCCTTTATGATATACAGCTTGTCAGCCCCCACTTTGAAAGTGAGATTTAATTGCCCGTCTTCCTCGACATCAAGCCACGGTTCCAGATGAATCGGCTTGGCCGCTGCTTGTTCCGGCATATATATTTTACGGTTGCTTGCGTTGTCCTCGCGGCATTCCCGGATCAGCCTGAGCGCCTCTAAATCTGTCGCGTCACCCAGTCGTTTTTTTATGACATAGTCTTGTGCCAGGAGCAGCAAGGCCGTCAAATGCGCGCATACCCTGCCGCCGGTACTCATATTATAATGCGCAAATCTTCTCTGCCCCTCCGGACAGTTCGGCGCAGAGCAATCAGTATAGAGTAACTTTTCCCTACGAAAAGAGACTCTGATACTATGCTCTTTTCCCTTTGTGTCGAGATACACACCGACAACGGTACACTCGCGCTCAATTTGTCTGTAAAGGTAATGCGGGAATCCTTCGTACACTGTTTGTATGCGAACACGCTTATCCCGGATCAATGCTTTTGCTGTTTCAAAGTCAGCCTGATAGAATGTGCATGCTTCGGTTATCTTGTCAAATCTGTAATATTGGTATGGAGTTGCTGTGCTTGCGGCGTCCTTTGACTGCGCGAAAGGAAATACTTTTGTCGGTTTCTGCATTGCCGTCCCTTTTGCTTTTGCCAGCGCAATGCTTTGCGCGGTCCCGATTGCAAGGTCACCATTCTTTTCCATCCAAAAAAGCGCCGCCGCCATATGTTTGCAGCGCGCGCCGCTTTTGGCATACGGGCAATCGCATTGCATACTCTTGATCGAGTCCTTGCCCTTCGCTATCTTAACGATGTAGAGATCCGTCCCCTGCACGTAGAACGTCTTCGTATTCGAATTCTCCGCAGTTTTTTTGGGCGTGACATCTCCGTTTCGGTAATAAGCCTCGCCGCGCTTTAATATGATGTTTGAAAATAAGTGCTTCCAGGTTATGTTCATTTGTTCTTTCCTTTTATTTTATCATCTGACGATCTGCGCGCCAAACGGCATCAGCGACAGCTGCGCCAGCTTGAAAAACTGCTTCCCGAACGGAATCCCGATAATCGTGATGCACCACAGGCAGCCGAGGATCAGGTTCGCGACCGCCATTTCCAAACCGAAAAAAACGATCCAGATCACATTCACCAAAAGAGAAAACATGCCGCTGCCATATACGATCTCCTTGCCGAACGGCCACATCGCCAGTGACGCGAATTTAAAGCACTGCAAGCCGATCGGAATCCCGATGATCGTGATGCACCAGATCAGCCCTGCCAGCAGCCAGAGAATACCGCTGAATAACCCACCAAAAATAAACCAAAGAATGTTGCCTAATGTGTTCATAATGACTCCTACATGAATATCCTCGTTTCAATCAATACCGTTCCGTCCAATTCTGTCAAGCCCAGCACTCCGCAAAGCGTCTGCTGCAATTTTTGCAAAATTCTCAATCGAAAACCTTGCATCTTTCGCTTGCTTGTGTTAACATTAGGTCAAGAGGAAACCGTTGAAAACGGCTAACCAATTGGGATTAAAATAATCGCCTCAGATTGCAAGCCGGGCGATTATTTTTTTATGTAAATGGTAATCCGCACTTTACCGAAGGTAATTGTGATTCGCACCATATTACCACCTTCCTTCCATCCAAAATCCCTTTTGCATTTCGGAAGGTTAACCGCTTTCGCTTGTCCTCTTGACCTCTCTATTTTATCACAATCCCGCACAAAGAACAAGCGTTCTTTTCATGTTTTCTCATACTCTTCGCAGCGCCGCTTCCAGCCGTTCTTTCTCGCTGCTTCCGGTCGTGGCAAACCGCTCCAAAGGGATGTTATATTTTTTTAGGATTTCGTTTTTCTTCGCATCTCGCTCCAACTGCCTTTCATTTGCCGCATGGAAGGCATAGCCGTCCACTTCTACCGCAAGGACCGGTTGGTAATCCAGCTTTGAAAAGATCAAAAAGTCGATATGCGTGTTCCGGTTCCACGCGAACCTGCGTTCCTCTTCTGTCAATTTGCTGTTGTCCGAGATCAAATGTCTCAGCGGGACATGGGAGGCAGCCGCATATTTTGCAAATTCCTCCTTAGTAAAAACATCTTGTATGACGGCATGCATCAAGTTTTCGCTGTCGTAATCGGAGCTGCGTCCGTACCTTTTCAGCACGTTTTCCCGCGCCTGTTCGTAGCCTTGATACAAATAATCGAACACCGACCGGACCTCGCTGTCCACGATCTCGTAATTGTGATACTGAATATAGCCAATCAAATCATGGATCGGTGACGTCTTGTCGTTGTCATTGCCATCCGTTACCACAATAAACTGCCGGATTGCCCGCGAAACTGCTACATTCAAGCGATTCGGATCCGAAGCAAAGTCACCGATCTCGTTATCTACTGTGCTGAAGATCATCGCTGTCCTCTCCTGTCCCTGGAACTTATCCACAGTATCGGACTTGATGTTTTCCTGCTTTTGATCAAAGCGCTGCTTGAGAGCCTCCGCCTGCCTGCGATACGGCGTCACGATACCGAGATTTTCTCCTGCCGCCAGATGCAGCGACGGCAAAACCTCTTTTTCGATCACATCCATCTGCCGTTCATTTACATGACCGCGCGCATGGTTTCCCGCTACAGTCCTGTACACCGCAAGGGGCCGCTCTCCTTCGCTTTTCGTCATGACGATCAGCTCATTGTTGTAGAAGCGCTTGTTGCAGAACCCGATGATTTCCGGGTGACAGCGGTAGTGTTCTCGCAGCAAAACGCGCGGTGCATCCGAAAAAACTTCCACTGCGGAGGATAGCAGGCTATGCGTCGTATAGCGATATGCCTCCGGGAGGGCGTACTGCGAAAAGATCTGCTCCACTTTCGCTTTGGTTTCCCGATCTACCACGTTCGGCAGCTGCTTCCGGTCGCCGACGATGACGGCCTTTTTCGCACAGGAAAGCGCAAGTGCCCCGGTCGCGAGGTCCACCTGCGAGGCCTCATCGATGATCACATAATCGTACAGATAATCCGGCGACAAACTTGAGGTTAAAGAATATGTGGTGCTCAGGATCACCGGATAGTCATCCGTAAATTCGCTCGCCTTGCATTTTAGGTCGCTTGCTGTGTATACGCGCGCATGCTTTGCTTTATGATATTTTTTTGCAAGGCTTGCCTTAAAAATGCGAATGGAATCTTCCGTATACTGCTTCATCTTCTCGTCAAAGTTATACAAGGCAAGCTTTTTGTTCAGACCGTCAATCTCGCCTTGTATTTCAGCAATGCGCTTTCTGTAATAGAGATTTTCAAAAGATTCGCAAACAGTGTCCGGATGCCATGTGAGAAATTCAAATTTACGAATTCGATAACGGAATCTCCACAGTAATTTCTTGAAAAAGCCGATGGGGATATCATTTTCCATGCAGTATTCGTATTCCGTCAGCAGCTGTAAGACAGCTCGCGCGCCTGCCGCTTGCGAAAAGGCTTCGTGAACCCTATCGTCTGTTTCCTGTGCCTCGCCCCTGCTCGTATAATGCTTGTACTCTCTTTCCAGTTCATCAAGCTCTGTTGTTAACACGGACACCTTGTTTTTAGATTCCAGCATTTGGTTCAGTTTATCTTCTGCATTCGACAAGCTCTTCTTTCGCTGAGAATACTCCTCTCTGTCCATACGCCAGGATTCCATATCCGGAATTTCTATTTTTTGATTGTGAATAAATTTTTCTTTGTTTTCACTTTTGCCAAGCGGCGCTGCGATGCAGGAAACTCCGTATTTTTCAAGTTTTTCGTAGACATTTTCTGTGGCAGTATTATTGTTTGAAACCACCGCAACCGTTTCGTTCTGCATCACCGCATTCGCAATAATATTTAAAATCGTCTGTGTCTTTCCGGTTCCCGGCGGTCCTTCAATCAGGCTGACTTTGCTCCGGATCGCATGCTCCACTGCTTCTTTTTGGCTCAAATTAAAGCCAAATGGATAGACAAGCGTGTGATCGATATTTGCTTTTACCTGAACCGGCATGCGTTCCAGATAATCGCGCAAAACACTGACGCGCGGAATGACCTGAATCTTATCATAACTACCTTTCAGCACATTGCGTCCTTCCACAACCAAACCGATTTTTTCAGCCAGTTCAGAAAGGTATTGGAAGCCGTTTCTGCTGCGGCAAGCCGCTTGCTCGGTCACGCGCACCTGATCGTGATACACAGTCCGATAACTCCCATCGGCAAAAATGACGCGCGTATGCTTGCCGAATTCCTGCACGCCGTAAGCGTCCAACTGCAGATTGCCGTCCAGGAGCAATGCTTTTCCGTCAAGCAGCTTCGTTTCCACTCCTTTAAAAGCAGCAAAATTGGATGCGCTGTACCGAAACGAACCGCCACTTCGAAACGTTACCCGTACAAACGGCCTGCCTTTTTCATATGTAAACTTTGCGACTTCCGCCGTCCGATCCTCCCCTTTGAGAAGAATCAGATGCGATGGGTATTTTTTCATAAAAGTGCTCCCCTGCTATGCTGTCCGATGATCTCGCGCGCCGGATGGCATCCGTAGTTGTTACATTTTTTGCAATAACCAGTTTACTCATCGTGTTTTTGCATTTATTGCAATCGGCAGATTGAGTTTATTACGACATTTATTGCGACATTTATTACGACATCCCGTTGTTTTGATATCAAAAATATACATTGCAAAATCATGCAATCTGTGCTAATATGAAGTCAAGAGAACGGTCGGACGGCCGGACTTATATGACAGTAAAACCGCCTTTAGTTGTCAGCCTTGGGCGGTTTTTTCATGCTCAGCGTAATCCGCAATACCCCTTTGGAGTATGTAAGCGTTACTCTTACCATGCGCGGCTCTTCCTATGCATATATTGATACCATCTGTTATCTCGGCAGTGTGTCGGCTGTTGTTGTGATATGCCGGGTAGTCCGCAAAAAGCTGCCTCTTGAACGGAATTACTCTATATACACCCGCATCCCAGACAAAAGCTCCGCGGTTTCTTTGTCGATTTCCTCAAAGTCTTCCGCAAAGGAGTTTAGCGATCCAGTCGGACTTAGGGCCATATTGGTAAACTTCAAATAGGCTTCATATAATTCCGTAATTTTTTGGTATCCCGCCTGAAATTTTTTCGGCGGATTCTGCAAAGCTTTCACATAAGCATTTACTTGACTTTGATTTTCCACAATTTCTCGTAGCTGGTCAACAAAATCCTCATCTTCAAATAATCGGTCAAGAGCATCATTAAAATCAGAAACAAAAACGCCTTTTACCTTTGTATATTTATTTGTCTCTTTGTCGGACTTTTTCCAGATTGCATTGTTCCACGTTTTTTGAATCAGATTGCAAATGTCTTCTGCTTTTATGCAGCCCTCCTGCATAAAATAAGTTGCCTGATAGAGATTTTCAGCATAATCGCTCCTTTGTTTTTGCACATATCCAAAGGCCAGTGCCGCAATCAAAAGTACAACAAAAATCGCAAGCGTAATTTTCTTTTTTTTACGCTTCGGCCCCTCGCTTTTACTCGCATTTTCATTATCATTTCCGACGCTTATCTGCGTTCCATCCTCCGCAGGCTCCTGCGTATCTACCGCATCCATCGGATATCCGCACTGTGGACAGACAGACACATCCTGTTCTAATTCATTTCCGCATTCGGGGGCATGTTTTCTTTGTTTTTTGAGAAAATATGCAGCCGCAATAGACGCAGCTCTGCGCTTTATCCGAGATTTCTTTGCCACAGTTCGGGCATTGAATCAGTGCCATGATAAACCTCCTATCTTATATTCCGTTAGCGAATGCACGCCGTTATGATTATGATTCCTCCATGTATTGTTAATAGCACCTGTATTAGCGCAATTGCCTTTTATCATTGGCATGTTCTGTAAAGAGCAGAAACCTTCTGCACGTTGTTGATTTTCCTTTTCATCTGATGAATGCAGTTGATCATCGAAACCGTATTGCTTGCAAATTTCGTTGATGGTTTCTGTATACAAAGAGCGCGAATGCTTATGTAGGTTTTGGTTTTGATTTTTCTTTTTTAAGTATCGTTCCCGAACCGCGTTCCATGCCTCCGGCCGCTGTCTCAGCCAGTTTTCTCTTTCTTTAAGATTAAAGCCCTTTGACTGCTGTTGCAATGAATAAGAGTTAGATTTTTTATCAAATGCAATATATTTCTGCCCCGCTGTACCTGCTTCGTCTATAAAATTATTTACAATTGCAATGTCACAGCTATGTTCAACTTTCTCGCTATTCACATTATATCCCTTTATGGTAAATACCCTCTTTGAGTTTTCAAACTTATTATATCCATACTTACTGCAGTGTTTTTGAAAAGCTTTCATAATGATTTTTCTGATTTCCCCCGGTGAATATGCACTCTTATTATCATTTACTTCGAGGTTCACATCAAAATCAAAACCTATGTTTGTTGCTGGATCATAGGTTATCATATTCCTTGCACTGCTTCCTATAAGATAATACTGAAAAGTAAAATTGTCTCGCACCTCATCTTGAACCTCATGTACAAGGTTTTCCAATTTTTCTCGCACTTTTCTCGCTTCTGCTTTGGTGACATACTTAAAATGGTACATAAAAACGCTCCTTTCTCTCCCATGCCTCCCATTGAGCAGTGACTGCTAAATCATTTCATAATACCACTTTTTCGATTTTTGTCAATGCATATTTCTATTTTTGTGGTTGTTGCATTTTTGCAACAACCAGTCTATGCGAAGTGGTTGTTTCTGTTTTAAAAACAACCATCATCTTTGTGTCACCGGTGGTGACACTTTCTAAATTGACGATTTTGCTGAGGCCGGCAAAATCGAAAGATATATAACCCTGTCAGACTCATCGCCCTTTTTCCAGCGATTTCCCTGAGGTCAGGAAAATCGATTTAAGTATTGAAAATTTTGCAGGCAATATATTATTCTCATATGCTACTTAGACGTATCATTGAGGTCAACTCCTATCTGCCAAAAGAGCATATCGATAATCTTCATTTGCGGATAAGAAACGCTCTCTTCTATGAGCAAATTATTTTTGACTTCCTCTAGGATTTTAAAGTTTTTCTCATAAAACTTCGATAATTCAATTAGTGATGTACGATTGAATATTCCTCTTGCAATATGGTAGTGCCTAATTCCTGAACGAAAAAATCGGTCATATGCCGGAACACATCCCAAGGCCCCTAATAATGTTTTTGTAATAAGCGTATCAGACAAATCATTTCTTACATCATTGCTTTTTGTCGTTCTTCTTACTTTATCGTAATACTGTTTAAGAAAGCCGATACACTCCTCCAAGGCATTCATATTCTTGTCAATTACTATGTCTTTGCATGTTATTCCTAACAAATCATCGTATTTGGCCTTGAGAATTTCTTCAACAACAGGTATATGTATCTTATAATCCTTTTGCAATAAAAATGTAGAGCCTCTATACATTCCCCAACTTGCAAGATAGAAAGCTAATTGTAAGCTCAGATAATCAATGTCCGCATTGGTTTTATCTTGCCTCGCACGATAGAAACAAGTATAGCAATGTTCCCAGGAAAGAAAGCGATTGTTCTTCTCATTTTTTATTCTGCCGGAATATTCACTCAATATATGTTGAATCTCTTCTTCAGAAATTGTATATTTTTTAATTTCAGAATTTTTCTGTAATGATACTGCGGTTCTATTATTAGAAATATCTTGTTTGCCTCTTATCTTAGCGGTATCTTGCTTGTTCAACGGAAAGCTTTTACTACATTCTAATGCAAAATTTCTGAATTTTCTTAGATGAAACAAATAACCATTTACAAGTCCTAATGGATCACCTTTGGAATCTTGTCTAAGATACTTTAATAATGCTTCCCTTGCGGAGTTTTCAAAGTCATGCGATAAAACAGTCATCCAGAAGATTTCTTCGCTCCCATGAAGCCAAAGATAAAATGCTTCCGAACTGGAGGTCATGACGGTATGGTGTTTATATCCTTGAACACTCAAATAGTTTCGATATAGTTCTCTGATTTCATCCAGCGATAGTTTTTTTATATTTTTCATTTCAAATATCCGCTCCCATCATATCCTATTTCCGCCAATCTTTCTTTGCATGTTCTGTCTTCTTCCGCAAACAGTTCTTGATATTCAGATTTCAGCACATGAGTCTCAATCGATAGATCTAATCTTTTAAACCTTTGTTGGTTTTCTATTTTATACCATTTTTAAAAAGATTATAGAGTATTCATAGCTTTAACAAATATTTCATTTTCATATGCATCAAGCAACAACTTTATCCCCGTATTATACTTCCCCCGGCAAAACACTTTTGCCTCGGATGCATTCATATTTATGATTGCACTATATTTTTCTTCAATTTTTCTGATTGCGTCAACGGGAAATCCGTACTCTATTAGAAATTCACCTAACATTGACTTGACTCCTGTCTCATAATATCTTCTAACTTTTGCTAGAGAGAATTTTTCTATATTTATACCTTTTTCTCCTGCTACGAATATCAATACACTTTCGAACAATGATAATACTTTGGGGATCTTATGTTCTAAAACATCTCTTCGGCTATTAAATGCACGTGAATACGCATCATCTACCGTTTTACGTTTTTCCTTTTTATATTCATCGATTTCAAACTTTAGTAATCCTCTAAATCCATCCATATAAAAACTATTAGAAATAGCAGAAAAGCGTTTCGCCATCTTTTCATCTATTAGTCCAGCCTTAACAAACGTTCCTAAGATTTTTCCCATCCAATTATACCGAAAAAAAGATTCTACGTTTACTTCATATGTAATCCAATTTTTATATGTCGAGAATTCGTTCTCATCAATTAATACATTAAGCAATCGCTCTTGATTTTCTTTTGAAACAGTCCTATTTTTTATAAACACTTCTTCTGAAAGTTTAAAATTCTGTGTTATGCTCTCCCTATGTTTTTTTTCTTTTTGGTTTTTTTCGGTCAGATCATCAATGTCTGCATTGTCCAAGTCTATTACACTTAGTGGCTCATCTGAGTAGGTAACAAAGTCTAAGGATAAGTCCTCAGTATTCTCAATTTTCTTTAGCTGCTTCGTAAAGTAAAATACACGACCAATGAAGCAATGATAATATCGACCCGCCCGGCCTCTAATGTTTTTAATATCAAACGAAGTTAAAGATTTATTTCCTTTGGATGCATTTAATATAATTACATTTTGTGCATCTGTATTTACGCCTTCAACAATAGTTGATGTACAAAAAAGAATGTTAAAAGTTCCCCTATTAAATTGCGCTAGGATTTCTTGTTGAATATATTTAGGTAGTTTTCCATGATGCATTCCAAACCCCTTCTTTAAAATTTGAAGCAGACTCCATTCGTACACAGAATCATCTACATTATATTCTTTTTCAATGTGTTCCATAAAAGCCTTGAAATGAGTAGGGTAACTATCAAATATGTCCTGCTCTGTTTTTTCCGCTAATTTTGTGGAATATTCCACCGCTTTTCCTGGTGAATTGCAATATAAAAGCGTCTTCCCATATTGCTTTTCACCGATATACTGTATTACACTTTTTATGCGTTCATTTACTTTTGTTCCGCCAGGGATAATTTCTGTAGAAAATGTTTCTGTTCCTGTTAGTTGTTTAGGCAAATGCTCGCAAAGGTGTTTATTATATGCATCAACGGAAATACGCAATGTAGGTTCAAACTTTATTTCCTTAACATCTATTCCATTAAGTTGCAAAAATCTTCGCATTCCTAAACCAAATTGTTCCTGAGTCAGGTTTGGTCCTGCAATATAATATTCTTTTACTCTTTTTGCAAGTAAATATAAAGCAATTCTAAATGTTTTTCCTCGATCTTCGTATAAGAATTCATTTTCTATTTTCGCTGTTTTTTCATCAGATTCCTCTTCGGAACCATCATTGCAATAATCTTCATTTATTTTGTAAACTTCATCGAAGAAGAAAAAATCAATTTTTAAATTCGGGAAATTGGAAATTAACTGCAATGCCCGTTCCGGTGTAAAAACAAAGATGTTTTTCTGTGAATCTGCATCAACTAGGTCAATTGTTTTTATAACATTATATTCCATTCCATACCCTGAAACAAATTTCTCAAGTTCTCGCGCATTTTCAATTAATAACGCAACGGTTGGAAAAACAAGTAAAATGTTATTGTATCGTTCTTTATTTAAGAAAATAATTTCGCGCATCAAAAATGTCTTTCCATAGGACGTCGGTGCACTGACAAGCAATCTATGTTTTGATGAGTTTTGAAACAGGTCGATAACTTCTTTTTGGCTCTTATCTAAAATTTTATTGGGATAAATATTCGAACGATATAATCTAGTTATTGCATCTTTGCCGAATTTCCTTATTGACCCACTCTCTGGAATGGGTTCTTCCTGCAACCGGTTCATTACATTGTAACCAAACACACGCATTTTTTGTGATGCAATAAAAAGTAATTCTTTAACAAGCTGATCCTCTTTTACTTTTGCATTAGCTGAAATCCAACAAATAATATTTCTCAGCTCGTTAATGGAATCTTCATCATTTGGATTATAATTATTGATTGATTGAATCAATCTATTTATGTAGTCCTGCATAAAACCCCTTCTCTCTGTCTCTTAACCGCTCAATACTTTCAATTGGGAAAATGTAAAAAATAATTTCTGGCGTTATATGCTCGAATACGTAATTGTGTGACATATAATATTTTTGAATCGAATCTATTTCGCCTTGAATTTTTTCATAAATCTTTTTTGCGTCGATATACACAGAATTTTTACCATAAGCCAATAAGCAAGGGATTCGTATCTTTATTTGTTCCCTAGCTAAATAGTCTAAAAGTTCTCTTGTCCGAATGCTTGCATCTTCTTCAATCATTCGCGCATTAATATTATCGATTACCTCTAGAATTTCTTTGGCATCATTAGTAACCTTAACTGGTTTATCGCTTATAAAGTACAATTGCTTTGTCAAATATTCAGCTTTATACTTTTTTGTCAGATCATGATCAATCCCTATCTTGCAATAGTTTTTTTCTCCCAATTTTGCTTGTCCAAGCCACAAAACAATTTCATTATCATTCTTGGTAAAATATGTTAAATCATATCCTTTTATCTCGTTTTTATCGTCCTGTCGAAATATGGTTCGTACAGTAAGCTTATATGCATCTGGCTCGTAAATTTGAATTAGCAAATCAAGTAAAACCTCACTTGGTAATCCATCTACCTTTTCAGAACGTTCCGGTAAGCGCTGTTTATAGGCATACTTCGCGGCCATTTCTAAGGAATTAAATTTCCCTTTCTCATAAGCTTGAACAATTTCCTCCTCGCCAAACGCATAGAAAATCAAATTTTCTCGCATTAGCTTTCCCAAATCTTCTACTGCCGTGGGTGATACGTTATGTACATATGGCTGATATTTATATTTGTTTGCTACCGGTGAAAAAGGGAAAATCACACTTTTACTTTCTTGAACAATCTCTCTTTCAAATATTTCCCTATATTTTTCTTGAACAGTCATATTATCTTTCTTCTCTATCATATAGAATAGTATTTTTAATGTTATTACAGATTTGCAATTATTTCCGAAATTTCTTTCTCTCTTTCAAGTTTATCTATGGCAGCTTTTCTTTCTTCTTCCTTCCTTTGTTGTTCTTCTTGTGCTTTTGTTTTCAGGAAGTCAGAATATATTTCATTGACAATTGAAATCCATTCACAGACATTAGAAACGATATCTTCTATGGCTTGTGTATTCTCATTCCCATACAAAGGCATGCTCAGCTCATTTTTCTTTTCCATCCTTAGATTATAAGTCTCGTAACCTATCACAGCTTTATGTGTGAAAGAGCCCTCCTGAATAATCTGAAACCATTCTTGGGGAATATCCCTATTCAGAGTGAATATAATATTACCATCCTGATATTTTTTCAATAGAACAAAGGCTTCAAATTTATCTGGTGTAATCATTTCTGCAACAGCCATCTGCAAATTTCTGATTTTCTGCTCTCTTTTATATTGTTCCTCTCGTACTTTCAATTCTGTAAGGATTTTTTCTTCAGGATACAATCTATCCTCGGCTTTTTGCCTGAATAGCTGGCTGAAAACATCATCCACAAATTTGAAATCGGGAGCACATTCTGCAATGGTCTTGTGATCCAGCGCCTGCGGAATTTCTCCAGTAAACATTTCATTTAGAATTAAAGCTAATGCATAAATATCTGTTTGCGCTGTAGCTTCTCCACCCTTAATGCGCTGTTCTGGTGCGGCATATTGAAAGTTTGCCATTCGATCATTTTTCTTGGTTTCAACAACAGTTAGCAATTCCTCCTTGGCGAAGTAAGCAATTCCGAAATCACAGATAATTGGCTCTAAACTATCGTTTTTAAACATGATGTTTTCTGGTTTAATATCTCTATGAATTGTTCCGTGTTTATGAGCGTAGCTTAGTCCTTCGAGTAATCCAACAAAAATAGATATAGCATCTTCTGGGCGAATTGTTGCTCTCATCTTATCCCGCAAAGTTTCTGCATATAGTGGCATTACATAAAACACATACTCTCCGTTTTCAAAACTCACATAACCGCGATCTAGAATTTCGACAATATTCTTATGTTTATGATGCTCGCAGAAGTTAATTTCATTCTTGAATCTTTTAAGCTTGCTCGCAGGTATATCCCGTTCTACGAATTTAATTGCAACAGGATCTCCACTTCCCGTCTTCGCGGAAAATACACGTCCATTACCACCAGCACCAACCTGCTCAATCAATGTGTATTCGTCAAATGCGGTTTTTACCACTGTACCTTTCTTCATTTTCTTGTAACCGATTTCATTCCCTGTTTGCTCACCGAAATAGTCATCTAAGTGAGCTGATAATACATTCAGTTTGCCTTCCAATTCAATAAAATCTCTTTTATCTCGGATTCCATTTTTAAATCCAGTATCTAACAATTTCAGTATACCCTCAGTCAGCGGAGTCTGTTCCATCATATGAATTTCTTGCTTCAATTCTTCCTTCCATGTTTGGAAAGCAGGACTCCTATTTATGGTTTTTACATCCGGCATATAACCGCCCCCTAAAGGCTTCAGCTCTTTTTCTATATCAGATGTCCTTTTTAAAAGATCTCCGATTTCTTTTCTTCCCATTGAAAATATTTCATCTCCTGTCCTTTAGATTTGTGCAATGTCATGATACATGATATTCATTTATAAATTAATTACGCTCTTTAATAACTCCACTGCACTTTCCTCTTTCGGATCATTAGTTCCCAATTCGCCACGGAAAGCACGAGCAAGAACTGCTTTTTTCATAACATCAATCTGCTCAATAACAGCTTCAGATGCTTCTTTAACTTTCATTTCCTTTGCAAACAGGTCGTCCAAAATTCTGATAATTTCTTTTTGTTCTGCAACTGATGGAAGTTGAATTTGATATTCTTCTAGGAAACTTTTCGGAACACGTTGCTGTCCTACAGCACCAGTCATTACAGTTTTTGCTTTGTCTCTAAAATGTTGATCCCGCACAAGATAATATAAATAACGATTATACAACTTATTCCCACATCTTAAGACAAAGAATTCCGTTGTTCCAAACCCAATATCATTTACTAACTTGCCAATGACCGCAGATTTACCATTTTCCATACATGGGGTTATCTTTGCAAATACAATGTCACCTTCCGAAAAATTTGTAAATCCAGTGCGAACCTCTTTTAAAGTTCTAATCTGCGGGTCTGTTATTTCTCCATATATCTCTGACAATGCTGGCATCGGAAAAAAAGACACTTCCAAGTCATCGGGTAAATTCCTAGTATCTAATTTCTTGGGATTAATTTTGCAAATATCAGATAAGACTACTTGCTCCCAGTTCTCGAATATCACCCCTTGTTCTTCTCGCCACTTCTTTGTCAGTTCTCCCGTAAATGCCTTATACAGTATGGCCGACTTACGCATTTCAAAGCCATCAACAACCTCCTGCGCCCTTTCTTTGGCTTCGTCCAGTTTTGAAAAAATGCTTTTAATACGATCAACAATGCGCTTTTGCTCTGATAGAGGCGCTATAGGGATAGGTTGTAATTTTAACCATTCTGTACTCATATTCAACTGTGCTGTCCCTTTTGCATTTTTTGTACAACTGCTTTGGAATTCTTTTCTCAAAAAGTAATAATAAAGGAACTCTTTTTTTACGGTAAAACTATTTAGCCTAAGACATCCAACACGCTGGTTCAGCGCAGCCGGTAACAATTCTGCACTTAAAAGCGCTACTCTTCCAACATTGCCTGTGAGTGAAATAAGAAGATCCCCTGCTTTAAGTATAAACTTTTGAATATTTGTTTCTGCATCAATGGGATAAAAAACGGGCTTATCATCCTCTATATAACCATCTTGAACATTTGCAATTCTTATAATTCTTATCCCGTTATCCACATATTTTTTGCTTTTAAATGCGAATCCATTTAATACTTCAGTAGCTTGTTCAAGTCGTACCCAGCACCAATTCTCCGGTACCTGATATGGCTGCTCTTCCACCGGTACAAGTGCTTGTGCCAGCTTCTCTTCCGGTGTCAATTCTTTTGCTTTTTTTTTGCCTCTTGCCATCTTACACCTCTGGGCTTTCCAGAGCTTTTAGCTCTCTTACCACGCTCATCAAGAGGTCAACGGCTTCTTCCAACTGTGCAATGGCCTCTTCTCCGCTTTCAATCGGATCGGGTAAATCTTCGTAATCGACGATGGAATCATCGCGAATCAATCCAAGGTCAAGGCTGTTGCCTTTCTCTGCGATTTGCTCGCGAGTGAACACATTCCATCGTTCATCATTTACCGCATGGCGGTCAGATGCTTCATAGGCGACTTCAAAACTTTCAAAATCTGTTGGTTTCAACGGATTGGTCTTGCCAAAAGAAGGCATGTTGGTACGCAGATCGTAGAACCATACTTCCTTTGTGTTGCCTTTGTCTGTCTTTTCGCGGGTAAAGAATAAAACATTGGTCTTTACGCCCTGTGCGTAGAAAATACCGGTAGGCAAGCGCAGAATCGTATGTAAATTGCACTTATCCATCAAGTCAATACGAATCTTTTCGCCGTCGCCATCTGCAAAGAGTACATTGTCCGGCAAGACAACGGCTGCACGTGCTTTGCCGTCTGCTTTCAAGCTGCGATAGATATGCTGCAGGAAATTCAGCTGCTTATTGCTGGTTGGATAAGTGAAGTCATCACGGGTCGCACGCTCACCGCCTTTTTTCGTTCCGAAAGGCGGATTCGTCAGGACGACATCATAACCTTTCATGCTTTTGCCAATATTACTTAATGTATCTCCGTAAACAATTTTGCCTTCTATATCGTGCAGCATGGCATTCATCAGCGCAAGCCTATGCGTGTCATGCACCAGCTCCACACCGGTGAAAGCCTCTTTACGTTCAAATTCTGCCATATCAGCGTCAAGATCAAAGAAATCATCCGTCTGCTCTCTGACATATTGATTTGCTGCAATCATAAAGCCAAAGGTTCCACATGCCGGGTCGTTACATCGTTCGCCAGCTTGAGGTTTTACCAATCTTGTCATAACATCAATCAGCACACGCGGCGTAAAGTACTGCCCTGCACCTGACTTCTTTTCATTTGCATTCTTTTCTAACAAACCTTCGTAAAGGTTTCCCAGTCCCTCTTCGCGAGCCGAGAACCAATCTAAACCGTCAATCGTTGTGATAATTTTTTCAAGATTCTTAGGCTCATCAATGTTGGTAGCTGCACCCTGATAAATTTCGCGAACACGTCCGGTACAGTTTTCTCCTAAGTAGTCGAGAAGGTTCTTATAAAATTTCTTCAATTCTGTTCCGCTCTTCGCAGACAGTTCGTCCCAACGATAGTCCTCTGGAATTTGGCTTTCTGCACCCGTTTCTTTCGCCATTTTCAGAAACAGAATATAGGTAAGTTCGGTAACATATTGATGATAAGTAATGCCGTCGTCCCTTAACACATTGCAGAGATTCCAAAGCTTTGAAACGATTTCTTGTGTTGTCATGCTGTCCTTCCTCCGTCATCGTACAGATACTCGTTCAGTTCCAATACGATGCTTTCTAATTTATTTCCAAATACTTTATTGATTTTATTAAAGCCGCCTTGTGCGCTGAATCTTCCGTCTTCATCAAATACTGCAACATTCAAAACAGACTCTTCCATCAGATATTTTTCCATTCTGGCAATCCAATTCAGCTCCTGCTTTGAGAAACTATGCGCTTTTTTCAGTTTATCTACGGCTAGTCTGATTCTGGCTTCATGAGAAATCAGTGATGAGCCGATTGCGTATTTTCGAATCAGGCTGATGATATCTGCAGCGATTTCCTCATTTGTCATCTGCGAAACAGCGGTATTCAGCTGCTGCGTGGTAAATCCTTCTCTGTCCAAAGTAAGACGCAGTGTCTTTAGGCTTTCACGAGTTAGCTCTTTCGGTCTGGTGCAGACAATGTTCAGCGCTGCAATCTCGTTCAGATTCGCCTTTACGTATGCAGCAAAGGCCTCCAAATAGTCTTCAGGCTTGCTGGCATTGCCGTAACCTCTACTGTGCTCCAGTAGTTCATCTTCCTGATCCGAAATAACCACCGAACGATCACCATTGGCCTTTGTTTCCTGCAGCATTTTGAAGATTTCGGTATATGCAAGGATTCGCTTCTTTGCAGTGTCAGTATTGCAGCTTTGGATTTCAACAATAAACTGCGTAGGGTCTTTTCCCCCGCTCATGCTTATAAAATGCTCCATGGCCTTGCTGTCCATGTCACGTTTCTTACGCTGCAACTTAGCAATAATCTGATTAATCTGATTCTGAACCTGTTTTTCGTCTTCCATAACTTCCAGTCCATCAAGAAGCTGTGTAAAAGTCGTAGTCGGGTTAACAACAACAGGCTTCATGGTGTTTACCTCTTCAAGTGAATCGTAAACACCCACAGGATCATAAATTTCAAAATGTGTTTTATGAATGTCCGGGCAAAGCCTTGTAGCACGTCCGAGCATCTGCTCAAACAGGATTCTGGATTTTACACGGCGCATAAACACAAGCGTTGTAATCTCAGGTACATCAATTCCGGTTGTCAGCAAATCAACCGTAACAGCTATACTTGGATATCTTTCATTTTTGAAGCGTTTAATTACCTCCTGCACCTTTTTCTTATTACCGCCGCCAACGCTTCCCGTTATTTTCATGACAGCCTCGTTATCAACGCCGGTTTCTGCATAGATTTCTTTTAAAATTTTTACAATCATATCTGCGTGCTGATCGTCAACCGCATATATCAAAGTTTTTCCCTGTTCTTCAGGCGTCTCCGGGTCGATGTCACGGGCAATCTCGGTAAGCACCGTTCGGTTAAAAGGTTCTGTGATGACCTGGCGGTTAAATTTTTCAATATCAAAATTCAGTTCGTCATCTAAAAGTTCTGAATTGGTAATCTCACCTGTTACGGGATCATATATTGTTACTGTATCGCCTGCTTTGTAATGGATGCCATCTTTACTCAGCTTTGTTTTCAGTTCGTGCGGTGCATCGTGGTCAACCAAATATCCCTCGATAACCGCCTCTCGATAAGTATATTTGTAAACAGGCTGTCCAAAAATCTCTGTAGTCTGTAGTGCGGGAGTTGCCGTCAATGCAATCTTCACCGCATCAAAATATTCAACAACGGAGCGATATTTGCTCTGGTAGTCAACTTGGTCACGGTAAAGCAGTTCGTCTTCGCCCATTTCTTTATCCAAGATGTAACCGCGATGAGCCTCGTCGATAATAACAAGGTCAAAGTCTGTGACCGCCGGCATCGTTTCCTCTTCATTGTAAAGAATCCGTTTTACCATACTCTGAACGGTTGCAATTTGAATTCTCGTTTCTTTGTCGATTGTTTTATCTTCCAGTCCTTTGATATTGTAAATATCATCAAGAGTCATCAAGTCTTCCAACTTGACTTCTTTGAAAACGTCAGTTGCCTGTTCCCCTAAAGAAGTTCTATCAACAAGAAACAAAATTCTGCGAAAACGTCCTGTTTTTAGGAAACGATAAATCATGCCGAGAATTGTTCTTGTTTTACCTGTGCCTGTTGCCATAGCTAGCAAAACATTCTGTTGTCCGTTGATAATGGCATTTTCAGCTGCCTGAATCGCTTTCAGTTGATACGCTCTGAGATTCAAACCATCCTTATCACGAAGCAAATCATACGGCATTTCTTGTAATGCCTGATTCTTTGCTGCAATGTCTTTTTCAAGCTGTTCAATCATGCCATTCGGGCTAATCCAGCCTTTCAAAGCTCTCGGTGCATTATCAGGTTTTCTTAAATCAAGAAACCAAACGCCACTTTTTGTATCATATTGTTCTAAATACGGACGCCCATTTGTTGCAAAAGTAAAAGGAACTTTATACTTTTCCCATGTACCAATTTGATATTTCGTATCTTCGGAACGGATATTTCTTGAATAATCTTTACATTGAAAGTCAATGACAGATGGGATATCTTTATGCATCGCCTTTGCTTCGATGATTCCTACTAATTGTTCATCGACGAACAGCGCATAATCTGCATAGCCCCTGTTGCCAACGGTAGAATCCGTTGGCCATTCAGCGATTGCAAGGTTTCTGCCTTTTTCCGGGCGAGCCCCTTTTGAATAACGCAGCTTCTCTGTGTCAGCCTCCCAGCCGACTTTGCGAAGTTGCTCGTCAATAAGATATCGGGTCTCTGCTTCCGATCTAGTTCTCTGGCTTGCCGCTTTTCCTGCCTGTTTTTTACGCGCCTCTTTATCAACAGCCGGAGCCGCAACCGCAGCTTCTGTAGCAGCTTCAATCAGCTGTTCCTCCTTGAGACGCTCATTCTCTTTATCTGTGTCAACAAAATCAATGGCCTCAGAAGGCATAACAAATGGCTTGTTCTGATAATTCCAATCTCCATATGTTTGCATGAACCATTCAGTCAAGCTGTATGTCATCTGTATTAGGCTCTTTCCCTCTTCAACAGAAGCATAATTCTCATGTGCCGCTTTATTCCTCACTTTTCTGAGCGCATGAAGAATATCTGTCAAGTCCCTTGGAATCATGCCTTCCCGATAAAGTGTATCAATACGCTTAACTGCGGTGTTGTCGTAAGGCAAAGGGATCTTGTCATAAGTAAAAACTAAATTTACAATAGTTTCCCCGATCATGCCTAATTTCATTAAGCATGAATTAGAATCACCATACAAATATTTCTCTGCAAGTTCTCCGAAATTTGCTAAAACAGGAAAACTGTCTTTTAAAAATTCAAAGTTTGACTTCATTACACTGACTCCTTGTAAGATTCTTTTCACTCAATCCCTTACTGCATAGTATCGGTGGTCCGGTCCTTTCCCTTTGCAACAAAACCAGAGCCCTTCATTCTTCTCTTCGCGGGTTTACGCGGCGCATTTGGCTCTGGTTTCTTTTTTCTATATGTTGATATTTGTGTTCTTCATGGATACACACTCCCCTCGGTAGATTGTCATGGGTCTATCTCTAAGGGTCACGCTTCATTTTTAATTTTATCACATTTGTCGAAAGATGTCTATTTGTACCACCATTTTCAAAGATTTTTTCCTTTCGGTGTGGTTCTATTCCCCTCCGTCTTTACCTTTGCCAAATCTGCTGAATCCACTATAATCATCGGAGCCGAAGATGCCGCTGCTGATATGCATATCCCAGGATTGATCCAGGGGAGACATCGTATCTTTGCTGCCGGATCCGGAAATTTTGAAGTTTGGATTTTCTGCGGATTTTTCGTCTTTCTGGTCCGGCGATTCTCTGGTCAATAATTCAAATAATCCGTAGAATGCAACGATCGTCAAAATTGCTGCCAAGATTCCAAAATCACACCCAACGAGGATAACAATATAAAGCGCTACCACAAAAAGTGCCGATACACATCCCTTCATCTCATATTCTCCTTCCTGCTCTTCCTTTTCGCTTTTTTCTATTATACTATTTTTTTTGCTTCTAAAAATGCAAATATTTGTCGTTTTGCTTTTTTCCTTGTTCATGCGGAGTCTTTTCAGTTCTTAAAAAATCCATCGGTCTTTCATCTCGTTTCATTGTTTTCGCGTATACTTTTCCTGTATAAAGATGTTCCCCTTCTTTACGGTCGATGTGGTTATCCACACAAAGTCTCAAAACATTTTGATCATATTCTGTGAAACCTTTTTTATCTATCTTCATCTTACAACATTTGTGAACTACCCATTGTCTAAAGCCAATGGGCTTCCTGCTTCGCAGACCTCGCAACCTACTATCTCCACAGGCGTTCATTCGGGCAGTCCCTGCCCTATATTGTTATTTTTATGCTATTTGTCTTAATCCTT